>Ga0209337_1001486_pt1 | contig 17725 bp, 22 predicted proteins | sample LinPmetageLP53_FD_184044 | JGI IMG/M metagenome (GOLD analysis project Ga0209337, IMG submission 184044) | Marine viral communities from the Pacific Ocean - LP-53 (SPAdes) (version 2) | ecosystem: Environmental > Aquatic > Marine > Oceanic | place: Pacific Ocean | collected 2010-02-08 | reverse complement strand
ACATTAGGTACAAGTGGAAGTTATGGCGTTCTAAATCCAAGAGCATATATATATAAAAATGGAGCAAGTATTTATTATTTTCAAGGACCAAACAACGAACAAGGTAATGATAATGTTGCTGTAACAGCTACAATGTCTTTAGATTTATCTGAAGGAGATTACATAGAAGTTTACGGAAGAAATAAAAACGATCAAGGAACACCATATATTTTAGGAAAATCTGGAGACTCACCTAATGAAGAAAGAACATGGTTTGGTGGTTATAAGGTAATAGGAGCATAACATGCCATTAACAAAAATAAATTTATCAAGTGGTGTTACAGGAAACTTAAACTTAGCATCTAATGTTACAGGTACTTTGCCTACAAGTAATTATGTTCAAGGTGGTGGATTAGTTCGAGTAGGTGGAGGTGCTTCAGAAAGTGCAAACACAGGTAACTTAGCTTTTGATAATGTTTTTACTTCTACATACAAAACTTATTTAGTTGTTGGTTGGATAAATAAAATATCTGATGGTAGTCAAGTTTTAATGAGAGTAAAAAGTTCGGCTGGTGATAAAAGTAATGCTGGTTACAAATATGGTTTTAATGGTGTAAATAATTCTGGCACAAATTCTGATATTACTGGTAATGGTGATACTAAGTTTAGATTAAGTGGTGGCTCAGTTTCTAATGATGGTCATACTTCTGTTAATTTAAGTTTTTGGTTTTACAATCCAGCAGATTCATCAAAAGTTACAGCCATTAATGGTTTTACTACTGAAACAGATGAAAGTTATGTAGTAACTTCAAGAGCTGGAGGTGGGGAACATCAAGTAGCCGAAGTTCATCATGGTTTAATGTTTACAGGTAATGCACAAAATATTGAAAGATATTGCATTAATATATTTGGAGTAAAGGATAGTTAATGATTAATCCTTGTGGCTGTGATGGTAACTGCGTTTGTGGTAAATAGAGACGACAGGTTTTTACTTACGATATAAAAAGATTTTATGACTAAAGCCAGACAATTAGCTGATCTCATATCTAGTGGCAGTATTGAAACAGCAGAGATTACTTCTCTTGATGCTGCTAAACTTACAGGTAATATAGCTGATGCAAGAGTTCCTGCTTCAGCAGTAACTCAACACGCAAACAATTACACACATCCTAACCATAGTGGAGAAGTAACTTCTACTGCTGATGGTGCTACAGTTATTACTGATAACATAGTTGATGAAGCAAACTTAAAAGTTTCTAATACACCTACTAATGGATATATGCTTACTGCACAGTCTGGGAATACTGGTGGACTAACTTGGGCAGATGCTCCTAGTGGTACTCATGTAAAATTGGTAAGTGGCAGTGCTAGTAGTTCAGTAAACCATGATTTTCAAAATTTTATGGATACTTCAAAATACAATAGTTACATGGTACAGTTTAGTAAAGTGATTGGACTTGCAAGTAATGCTTTGCATTTTCAATTTGTAGCTAACACTACAGTTTTGACTAATAGTAATTATTGGTGGGCTTTTCATGGTCATAGAAGTACAAACAATGAAATTGTAAACTATGGAGAACAATCAGCACAAGCACCTTTAGGAAGTGCTATGGTAGGTAGTAGTGGAAATGCAGCTAATTATTTATTTCACATATATAACAATCCTAACAGCACAAACATGGGAAATAATGTTTATGGTCATAACTGGGGGTATCGTAGTGACCTTGGAGATTATCTCTTCACTGATTATGCATTTGGTTTTAACAACAGTCATAACGTAACAGGTTTTAGAGTTCATGCTGAAGGTAATGACGCAACAACATTTGATTACGCAATATATGGGATAGCAAAATAATGGCAGAGTACAATAATATAATAAGACTAGAAGGTGTCACAAGAGTAGAAATAACTGGAGAAGAATTAACAAAACTTGAAGCTGATAGAACAGCTTTTGCTAATAAATCAAGTGAAAGAAAATTAGAAGTTATTAAACAGTTACGATTAGATAGATTAAAAGAAACAGATTGGTATTCTAACTCTGATGTTACGATGCCAGATAACGTTAAGACTTGGAGGCAGACTCTTAGAGACTTGCCTGCCAATCACTCGAATGAGACAGCGTATGATGCACTATTAGCAAGAGATAAAGACGGCAACTTAACACATTCAGTTTGGAGTAAACCATAGCAAATGAGAATAGCATTATTTCTCCTAATGCTTTGCTTTGTATCATCGCCTACTTTGGCAAACGATACCAATTCGCAAACAAATTCTTCAGGCAGTAACACCAATATAACAGGTGGGTATACGACAACTAATAATAATACGTATCAATCAGGATCAACTAATGACACGACTTCTACAACTACTAACAACACAGACAATACCACAAATAACAAATCTACTATTCCTCCCCCTTCTGCAAATGCACCATCCTATTCGTCTATGTCTCAAGATGTTTGTTCTTTGGGCATTAGCGGTAGCGTTACTACCAGCCTTGTTGGCGTTAGTGGCGGCAAACATGTAGTCGATGAAAACTGCGAGCGTATAAAATTAGCTAAAGTATTACAAGACTTTGGCATGAAGATTGCAAGTGTGGCTATCCTCTGTCAAGACAAACGAGTTTTCTCAGCAATGGAATCAGCAGGTACTCCCTGCCCATTCGATGGAAAGATTGGTGATGAAGCAGCAGCTAAATGGAAAAAGTATCCTGAGCTTCGTCCAGATTATGATGAATGGGTAAAGAAAATAGATTATGTATCAAGTATTCAAATTGAAGAAATGTGTGTTGATTGTGTCGATCCTTTCGATCCTATTAACGTCCACGCAGACTAATAGCGAAACAATAGACACAGGAAACATACTTACAAACTCTACGTTTGGAACGGGCAACACTACATCTACAACTGGTTGGTCAACAGACGGAGACGAAGGTGTTCACAGTCATGGTGCTTGGAATGGATTTCCATATGGAACAGGCATGGATGATAGTGGTGGTGTATTAGCATTCGAAGGTCATACGGAAGATAATGTATACCAAGATGTAGATTTAGTTGACGATGGTCATTTAACACAATCAGAAATGAATCAAGGCTTTACCTCAACCATGTCAGCAGACGTATGGTTTTGGAATAGTATTGAAAACACATTTACCCTTAAGCAAACTATTACAGGATCTGATGGATCAGTAACTACACAAGTTAGAGATATAAATGACCACGACCCTAATAGGGTAGGAAATGGTGGTGAATTTACAAATTATACAAATGTTTATATTCAAGGCTCAAATACACAAACAGATATTACAATTAGATCAGAGTTATATAATGAAACTGCTGGTACACAATATGATGATTCTCATCGTGGACCAGATGTAGATAATGTTAAATTAAATATAACGTATAAAGATGTACCCCCTATTAGTGAAGATGTACAAGAAGTAATAGACGACATAGAAAATAATATACCAGATTTACCAGAAGATATATTTGAGGAAGAGTTTTTCTTTGAAGAAGAATTTTTTGAAGAAGTATATTTTGAAGAAGAACTTTACTTTGAAGAGTTTGAGGATTTTGAAGAGATGTTTGTTGTCGCTGAAGATATGACAATGATGGACGAGCTTCCTGATATGAATGAAATGGAAGAAATGGAAATGGAAGAGATAGACGAAGAGATGGAAATGGAAATGGAAATGGAAGAAGAAATGGAAATTGCTGAGAATATGGAAGAGGAGCCAGCAACAGAGATGGAAATGGAAGAGGAGTCAAAGGAAGAAGTATTAGAAGACAAGGAGGTTTCTAATGATAGTAATGATATGGAAACTGCTGAAGAAGATTCAGACAGTATGGAAGAAAAGCAGGAGTCTGAAGAAGGCACATCAGAGGTTGCTGAGAATGAAGATAAAGAAAGCAAACCCGATAGCGAGGATCCTGAAGACACCGAGGTACAAACAGAGGATAGTAAGAAACAAGAAATTGTACAACAGAAAGAGGTACAGAATAAAAAAAGTATTAACGTAGAAGTAGCAGAAGTAAAGGTAGCTTCCGTTAAGGAAGTTACCCTCTTCTCTAATCAAGATACACTAGACACATATACAGATGTTACCTTCTACAATGCTGATAATATATATGTCACTGTAGATAATGACTTCTTCCAACAAAATGATTTGTCTGAATACAATCAACAAATATATCAGAATGTATCTCTCTCTAGTTACATCGACAATGATCCCATCGAGGTACATAAGAAAAAACTTCTTGAAATAAGACGAAACAAACAAAAAATTCTATTAGAGTTACAGGCATTAAGGAATTAGTATGAGTAACTTAGTGACTAAATTATCATCAGTAGCAGCCTTACTAGGTGTTGTTGGTGCAATAGGTGCAGGCTTCGTGCAATATGGAAAGCTAGTATCTAAGATAGAAGAGTTAGATGGTAGAGAAGCTGTTATCAATGAGACAGTAGATTTAACAGCTATAGAAGTAAAACTAAAAGAATTAGAAACACAAATAATTAATTTAGACAATGATGTCTTAGATAATATCAGAGACGACATTGCAGGTAATAATAATAATTTACAAGCTATCTCACAGGATATTATAAAAGATATTAAAGTATTAGAAGTAGCAATAAAAGATGTTGCAACGGAAGATGATATAGCTGAGTTAGATAAAAAATTACGCAAACCTATAAAAGACTTAGAAGAATATGCTTGGGAACTAGAAGAAGACATTGAACAAAACTCTAAAGATGTAGCTGTCATTAAAAAAGAAAATGAATTGCAAGATATCTTAATTCAAGAAATAAAAGAATCATCAGGAAATCCTTTAGGTAACTAATGGAAATGCCAGCTGTAGATTCGTTAATATTAGAAGATGGTGATTTTGTAGTACATCACGATGAAAAAAGTTTAGCCATAAGAATCACAATGGATGTGGGAGTTGGAACATTGTTTTCATGCAGATTAAATAGAGACGCAGCATTACTACTAGCAAGTGACTTACAAGACATAGCTGACTCAATTGGTAATAAGTTTCATTAATAGGACGACTGTCACACCTCAATAACGATAATAGTCTGTAATGTCAGACGATAAAGTCGATGAGTTAACGAAGCAACTAGCAGTCAATGATGCTGTCTATCAGGAAAGATGGCAAACATTAGTCGATACCTTATCAAGAGTTGATTCTCATCTTAAGAGAAATGAGAAAGCAATTATTGAATTAAGTAAAACGATGGAGACAAGCAAGGGTGCATTGAAAGCTTTGGGATTAATATCGGCTGTCTTAGGTATATTTATTTTAGCTAAAAAACTATTTGGAGTATAATTATGAAAGATAAAAGTGACACTAAGCCACCTGTTGTAGATTCAAAATCTATTAGAAAGTCTGTTAACGTAGACAAATCTAAAGCTTTTTCAGCAGTTGATGCTGGTGAGCCAATCAAAGGTAAGGCTGGCAAACTATTAAAAGAAACAAAGTAATGAAGCCTCGTCAAGCAATTGACAAACTTTCATCTTTAAAAAAATCAGATGGATGGAAGATTGTATCAACTGTGATGGATGAAGAAACTTTAAACGCAGCTATTCAATTATCAGAGTTTCGAAATCTACCACTTGAGGAAATTCATTTTAGACGTGGAGCTATGTGGGCAGCACGTCAATTAAGAGACATGCCTGAAAAACTTATCATGAAGTATGAGAATGACTTAGCTTTAGATGAGGCAAGTAAGGATATTAAATAGGATATTGTTATGGCAACTAACGAAGAAGATATAAACAGATTAGCTAGTCAAATTTTAGGACCAGCACCTGTCAATAATGCAATGGCTGGAGCTATGGATCCTGCTGAAGGATTACCACCTGGACCAGCAATGGCACCAGTAGATGCACCACCAATGGATGCAGCACCTCCTCAACCATCAGCTTCTGATGCAGACGCAAAAGAAACTGTAAGTGAAGAAGTTTCTAAATCAGCATCACCTCAGACAGAGGATGATAAATCTAAAATGGCTGGTGTAGTATATGAGATTGAGTTTGGCAAAGATGACAAACGAAAACTTAATGACACACAAATAAAATCTACATTTGAAAGATATGGTAAGCTTAATGAGAAGCATGCAAAAGTTAAACCTGCAATGGAGTTAGTTGAAAATCTAATGAAAAACAAAGGTATGGATGCTGCTGGAATTAAAGATTACCTAGAGAATGCATCTAAAGCATTTGAAAAGAATCCTGTAATGGGAAACACAGACGATCCTAAGAATGTAAAATCAGACAACAAGATGGCTATAGCATCAGACAACATGAAGACACCTGATGAAGTAGAAAAAATGTTTTCAAAATATGAGGAAGAAAACTCTATTGAGTTACCACCTGGTTATCGTGAACAGTTTTCTGAAACAGCTAAACTTAGAGGCACCATTGAAAAACAAAATGCAATGATTACAGAATTAGTTAATGCTTCTAAAGGTATGGCTGACTCAGCTGCTTCTCAAGTTGAAGGTGTTGAAGCACAAGGTGCAGACAACATGAAACAACAGATTGGAATGAATCTAAACCAAGCACAACAAGCTAATGGTTTAACTGATGATGATGCACAAGACTTTATGGTCTTTGCTGCTGAACGTGGATATACAATGGAAGACTTTATTGATCCTAATCTAACACAACAAGTAGTGGCAGATTTTGCTAATGCAAAATCTACACCTGAGATGGCTAGATTAAGAGATATATCTAATAGAAGAAACGCTATTAGTGGATCAATAGGATCATCTCCGTCTGTGGAGTCAGGTGCAGCTGTACCTAATAGTGATCCAAACGCTGAAATATTAGGCAGACTTTCTCAAAGAAGAATGAATGTATAATGTTTATCATTAAAGCAATGATATGTTTTGTTTCGATTGGAAGCTTAGATCAAACTCTATGCTTCCAATCACAAGTACCTCTATCATTTGATGATGCACCAACGTGTGTAATAGAAATGAATAAACTAGCAGATTACATGACCCCCGATTTGGAAGACAGAGATGTTGGTATTCTGTTATCGTGCGTCAATAATAACAATATTAATACATAGGAGATAATATGGAAAAAATTAAATCAATGTGGAGCAGTCTTACAAAGCAAGGGAAGATTGGCGTTTCAGTACTGGCTGTTATAGCAGTTTTAATTATTTGGAACTGGATATTCTAATGGCTAAAAAAGGTTTATATCACAACATGAACAAAAGAAAAAAAGCTGGAACAAGTAGAAGTAAAAAAAATTCAACAGTAACAAAAGAAGCTTACTCTAATATGAAAGCTGGCTTTCCAAAGAAAAAGAAATAATGGCAGGTAGTCCACACAAAGACACTAAGTTAAAAAGTGCAAAAGTTTCTGGATACAATAAGCCTAAAAGAACACCACATCATCCTACTAAGTCACACGTAGTTGTGGCTAAAGTAGGTGATGAAACTAAAACTATTAGGTTTGGTCAACAAGGTAAGACAGGAGATAAAACTAATACTGCAAGATCAAGATCATTCAAAGCAAGACATGCTAAGAATATAAGTAAAGGTAAAATGTCTGCTGCTTATTGGGCAAATAAAGTAAAGTGGTAGACAACTAAATAAAATATCTGTTATCATAAGGTTGCCGTAATAAAAAGAAGACGCTTACGCCTCACTACCTTTTCATACCGCAAATTTTTTTTAGCTAACGATGTATGCGATTGGCTAGTTTTATATTTACACGTTAAACATTTAAACCTTAAAGGAGGTTACTATGGCTGGAGTAAACGGCTTACGTGGGACTGGACAATTCGCTTCGGATTTCAGACCTACAAACTATAGGGAACTCTACACACTATTAGAGCCTAATGGAACTGCACCGCTTAACGCATTGCTTTCTATGGGATCTTCTCAGTCTACTGATGACCCTAAATACAATAACTTTCGTGACGAATTACCTGATCGAAAATTAAAAGTAAATGGTGCTTTAAATGCATCAGCGACTACAATACAATTAGATGCCAGTGATGCTGGTGTACCTTTTGTTGTTGCAGGATCAATTGTTGTTAACTCAGCAACTGGTGAGGTAATGAGAGCTACCGCTGCTGGTGATACGACAAACCACAGAATAACTGTTGCAAGACAGATTGGTGGTGGATCACTAACTATTGCAGATGATTCAGAATTATTTATTGCTGGATACTCTGCATCAGAGGGTGACACTGCACCAGACGCAATTTCTTTTGACCCGACTGTAGCATTTAACTACGCTCAAATCTTTAGAACTGCGTTTGAAGTATCAAACACTTTGAAAGCTACTTACAGAAGAACTGGCGATGCTGAAGATGAGTACATGACTAAAGCACTTAAGATGCACATGTCCGATATCGAAAGAGCTATGTTCTTTGGTAAGAAGGTAGAAGAAAGTGGATCAACTGCTCAACCTAGAAGATACACAGGTGGCTTAATGAATGAACTAACTAACGTGTTAGATCAGGCAGGCAACTCATCTGCAAGTGTTCTAAGTGAAACAGGTTTTGATACTTTATTATCAGACACTGTATTTGCATTTGGAAGCAAACAAAAGATTGCATTCTGTGGAACTACTTGTGCTAACTTATTACAACAAATTGGTAAAGCTAGATGGCAACCAACTGTTGTAAGTGGAACTTATGGAATCAATTTCACTAAATACTCTACGTATGCTGGTGATCTATTGGTACATGTACATCCTCAATTTAGACAAATCCCTGGTATGGCGAATGATATGGTAATCATTGATTTCCCTTACCTAAAATATCGTTACCTGGACGGAAGGGATACTACTCTGTTACAAAACAGACAGACTAATGATAAGGATGCTAGTAAGCATGAGTACTTAACTGAATGTGGTCTTGAGTTAATGCAAGACAAAGTACACACAGTAATCAAAAACTGGAACAGCCTAGCTTAATAGGACGACTGTTACAGTCTTATCTCTTAAATGTAACTCAGAGGGTACATCCCTCTGAGTTTTTTAATTAAGGAGATTATATGTCTACACCAACTACAGGGATGGCTACTACAAAAGCTAGTCTCGCTAAAACAAAAGTTAAAGCAGATTTAAAAGGTTTCGAAGAAATTAAAGGTCCAACTCCTGAAACTTGTGTTATGTATGTAACAACCGAGCCATCAGAAAAATTATTTGATATAAGAATTGGAACTGAACACCCTGATGAAATTATAAGAGGACTTAGATATCAAAGCTCAGACAATATTATGTTTGAAGTTCCTAAGAAGTATATCGAAAGATTTGAGAGACTAGATAGAGTAAAGTATGGAGGAGTAGTTAAACTAAATGGCTAATTCCTATACAGATAATAAGGGTAATACTTATACATCTAATATAAATAATACTAAAAGTGGTTTACCTAGATCACAAGAAGTACCTGTCAATAAACACCTAACGACTGATGGTGACTTACACTTAAATAAGAATCATATATCTAATTCTAACCCTCATATAAGGGATGTATATTCTCCATTACAAAAGTTATCTATGTCAGCATTAAGAAGATATGGAGAGTTTAGTCCTGAATCTGTTGATGGCAATGTTATGTTAATGTTTATAGAGTTTGCTAATGAAATTATAGATGACATCAGAGTACATCCTTACTTCTCAGATGCTTATGAAATAGAATACTATACTCATCAAACTGATTCCAGACCCATACCTGATACTATAATCATTCATGGCTTAATGTTTAAATATGCTGCTCAACAAGCATCAGAAAAAACACAAATGTATGGTCCGTTGTATTATAAGACAATGAATCAAATTCTATATACTGAGTACGCAAGAAATTCTAAACTTAGTATTATTCCAATGGGTGAAGGAAGTAATCCTAAGTATAAAGATGGTGCTAATTTTGATCCATTTACTGGTCAAGAAACAGCAACTACTGATCCTACTTCAGTCACATCTAAAACAGGTGTACCGACTGAATAATGGCAGTACTATCTCCATCAGGAATTAAATCAAAAGGATTCTCTTATACTGACTTCATGGGCATTGATGCCTCAAGAGATAAATCATCTTTAGATACAGGAGAAAATCAGCATCTGGTTTTATTACAAGATGGCTTCTGTGATTGGAGAGGATCAATCATTCGTAATCATGGGGTTAAATACCACAAGAATATAGATAGAATTATTCATCACGTAAGATTCTTTTCAAGAGATAATGTTTGTTTTGTACAACAAGATGGTGGTGGATTAAGTTTAAATTCAGACAATGATCACTTAGTACAAGAAGCATTTACATCAGGATCAATAATAACTTCAACAGTATTTAACCAAAAGGTATTTATGATGTCTGCTGATCAGACAGCATATTCTTATGATGGTAGTGTATGGAGTCAAGTTACAACACTTGACCATCTTAAACCATCATTTGGAGTATCTATTGGTAGAAGATTAGCAGTTGCTGGTATTACAGGTAAACCAACTGAGATACATTTCTCTCGTGTTGATGATGAGAATTTCTTTGCTGAACAAGAAGAAGCTGGTGAGACATCTGTAACTCGTGGTGCATTCCTAGATATTAAAAACCTTATAGGTACAGCAGACGAGATTAAAGGATTAGGTGTACTAGAATCAAACAAACTATGTATCTTTACCAGCGATCAAGTTATCATCTATAATATAGAAGCTAACTTTGAGAATTGGATATTAGAAGATAAGGTGTCTGTACAGACAGGGACTATATCACATAACTCTATAGTACGTTATGGTACAGATTTAATCTATTGTGGTAGAGATGGTGTACACTCTGTTAAAAGATCAATGGAGAATGGTGTTACTATATATAGTGAATCATTATCAGCTAAGGTTGATATTAAATACAGAGCTTTATTATCAGCTTGCCCAAATGTAGAGTTGGTATCTAGTACCTATGATGCAGACGAGGGTCATATTCATTTCTTCTTTCCTACTTCATCAGACAGGACAAGTGAGAAACTAACATTCGCAATTAATCCTATGCCAGACGGAGAGTCCAAATGGTCAACAGGCTTTCATCTTAACTCAAGATGTGGAGATTTCTTAGGTGGTAAACTTATACTAGGAACATCAGGTGGTTTATTTACAACACAGAATATAGAAGATACATCTGACTTCCCTCCTACAATGATAGCAACTACACCTATACTGTGGCATGGGTCACTTAATAGAACAAAAGAAAGTATATCATTTATTTTACATGCTAGTGGATTTGGTGACTTACTTGTTGAATGCTTCAATGAGAAAGGTCAGATGATAGACTCTATCAATCTAACGATTGATGATACTGGGGACGACAATAACTTCCCTGATGTGCCATTAACTAGGCAATATGAAAGACAATTTCTTCATCGTTACAAAGGTGTACAATTTAAGTTTACCAGTAGCGGATCGGGAATACTTCGTATTATGGGACTAGCAATTAACGTGAGAGATTAAACATATGGCAAGATTAAGACAACAATATCCTTCTAATTATACATCATCTTCTAATATTAATACGGAGATGGAGAACATTATACGTTACGTTAATGCTGCTGAATTAGGAGAGAAAACATTATCAGAATTATTAGCACAGTTATTCAACTCTTCAGGTGAATGGACTGGACCAGTTGAGTTTAAGTTTGATTCAACAAATGGATTACAATACAGAGTAGGAACATACACATCTACAACAGACGGATGGATTACTATAGCTGCTGCCGCAGACATTAAAGGTACTGCTGGAGATTCATCAGCTACTGTTGGTCAATCAATCTTTTATGATCGTTCAGACTTAACGGCATCTGCTAACCAAACAGTATTTACTTATGCTAGTTCAGCAACTGATGTTTTAATTATTTATAAGAATGGATTACTACAACCAACATCAGCATACACAGTTTCAGCAGCAAATAACAATGTAACATTTGGATCAGGTTTATCTAATGGAGATAAAGTCACTATCTATAAAATACGTACAGACTCAATCTCTAACTTTAATCGTACAGACTATGCTATCACATCAACACAAACACAAATAGCTTACACACATACAGCAACAGATACCTTCTTAGTTTATAAGAATGGTGTACTAATGCGTACTGGTGGATCAAATGATTACACATCATCTGATGCTAACAACTCTATTACCTTTACAAGTAATCTTGTTAACAATGATATTGTCTCTGTTTTAAAAGTAGAGGATACATCGACTGCTACTCTTACAGGTTTAATGACTACCTCTGAGTATACAGATATTACAACAGGATTAATTGATTTTACTAAACTAAGTATTGCAGACAATGAAATACCACAAGCAAAGGTAGCTTCATTAGCAACTGGATTATCAGCAAAGGCAACATTAAGTGTTTCCTCCTCTACTCCTTCTGGACAATCATCAGGCAATCTGTGGTTAGATACTTCAGTTACACCTAACCAATTAAAGTTTCACAATGGAACAACTTTTATATCTACTAACCCCACTTCTAGTATCCCTGACTTTACCTCTTCTAATGCTTCACAAGTATTAAAAGTAAATGGTACAGGTACAGCATTAGAGTATGGTGCAGTAGATGTAACATCTCTTGTACCTAAAACATTTATGGGTGCAGCTTCTGGAGTAGCATCATTATCTTCAGCAGCTAAAATACCTACAGCACAGATACCAACTCTTTATGCAACACATACCTTTCCTTTATTTCAAGGATCCGTATCGAATGCTACTTTCTTAATCAAAAGATTATGGAAAGAAACTATAAGAATAGATGGATTAACTGCAATCGTTTCAACTGGTACATGTACAATACAACTAGCTGTTGATGGTGTTGTTATAGGAACATCACAAGCTATATCTGCTACAAAAGCAGATGTAACATTTGGATCACCTATATCTATTGATGCAACATCAGCATCAAAAAGGCTTCAGGTTATCGTAACCAATGATTCTTCATCAGCTAATTTAGAATTAGGAGTAGCAGCAGTATCCACTATCAGCCTAAGTTAATATGGCTTGGTATGATAAATACTTTGGTGGTAGTTCAGGATCATCAGGATCCTCTTCATCCTCTTCATCTTCATCTAATCAAGGTGATGATAATAAAGGTGGAGGCTCTGATGCTTCTTCAAATAGTTTTGGTAATTCCTTTACAGGTAATCAAGGCAATCCTAGCGAAGCAGGCGGATCAACAGTAGTTAACAATAATAACGACTACAATACAAGTAACACTACAAGTGTACCTAAACAAAATAATCCTTATTTATATGGTGGCACAACTTCTAAAGATTTAGCAGACGTAGGCTTTACGGGTGTAGGTAATCCTTCAACAGAAAAAAGACAAGAGACAAGCGGTTACAACCCTAATGATAATCAGGGTGGTACAATGACTGAGACTAGCAATGATGGTACAGTTACTACTACAACAAATGTATTAGGTGATAATCCAAATACTACTGTAACTACACCAGACAACAACAATGAAACAGAAACAAAAACAGAAGGTGAAGGTGAAGGTGAAGATAATCTTTTAAATACACTTTTTGGAGATGAAAATACTACAGGCTTAGATGATGATGCAAAGAAGAATACAACACCAGAAGAAAAGCGTGCATTAGTTTTAAAGTTTAAGGCACAATCAGGCTATGATCAATTACCTACATCTCTTAGAAATCAAGCAGATGAAATTATAGCAAGAATAAATGCAGGTGAATATTTTGGATCAGACTTTGCTAACATGCAAGGAACTACTCAATCAGGTAATCAGATACTTGCAGGTAATAATAAAAGTACAAAAGATATTAGTAAACAAGATGCATTAAATCTATTTAGAATAGCAACACAAAATAAAAATGCAGGCACAGCAAGAGAAGCTGGATTCTCTACAACAGCAGAAGCTTTACTTAAATCATATGTTGATACATTATCTCCAGCAGACAGAGCAGCTTTTCAAGAAGAAGCAAGAAAGATACAAGACGCAAAGTTTACTGATCCACGAAACAACATGATGAACATGTATCGTGATCCAGCATTATTAAAAAGATTAACAGGCTTATCATCATTAAATACAAATCAATTAGACTATGATCAATTTGTTAATGAAGCACAAAGAGTAAGAGACAGTAGATCAGATAATAATACTGGACAAGTTAATACATTCACTAGCTCCCAAATGGGAACAGATAATGTGGCAGAGACTACTACCGCTCCTAATTATGGATCATCTATTGATAATCCTCATAGTACAAAAGATTTTATAGATTCAGATGGTGATGGTGTAGATGATAGATATCAGAAAGGTCCAGGTCAACCATACATGGGTCCAGACTTAGATCCAAATAAAACAGACGTGCCAACAACAGACGTTACTACTGCACAACAAGCTAACCCAAATTCATTTGGAGGTGTAGCATTACAAGGAGTATACAATCTTATTCCTGTCAAAGACAGATTCACTGGTAAGATTAGATATATTAGACAACCCGTATCAAGTTTTGGAGGTATTTACACATGAGTTGGGGATCAATATTAAGTGGAGGTATGTCATTATTAAATGCATACAGTTCAAAAAAGGCAGGCGATAAAGCTGCTGGTCAAGCAGAGAAACTTACAGACGCACAAGTAGCACAATTAGATTTTTTAACAGAGTCTGGTAAGGAACAGTATGGAATTGAAAAAGGTGTTCGTTCAAATCTTTTAAAAAAGATTTATGAATATCAAGCTGTACTAGATAATGTTCAAAAGAATCTTGGTGATCAACCAACATTTGATAAAGCAACTTTAGCAGCTGAACAAGGTGTGCGATACAATCAAAAGATAGATGATGTTAATCGTGCATTAAATCGTGCAGGTAGTGTATCCCAAGCAGACTTAATTAATAGAGGATTAGATTCTTCTACAATGGCAGTAGAATCACAGAAAGCTTTGGCAGGTAAAGGTGCTGAGTTATATGACAAAGCATATACATCTTCTTATGATGAGGCTTTAGCTTTCTTACAAAATAGAATTAATGCAGAGAATGCTTCTCGTATGGCAAACATTGATGAGAAGAGATCCATCTATGATGCTTCGACAAATGCATTAGGATCAACTATCGGATCCGTAAACCCATCAGCGTACACAGGCACAGCACAACAGTATGGTACTGCCGCTGCTAATGCCGCTTCGGCAGCAGCAAACAATGCTTCAGCTTTTGGATCAGCATTAGATGATTTAATTTATGGACAACCTAAAACTCCTGAAGGAAATGTAGGCGGATTATATAATTACTTTAATAAGAAAGATTAATCATGGCTAGTATATTTGACTACTATGGCGACATGCAAAGAGGCATGGATGAAAGGAAGAAAGAAAAAGAATCCATCCTTACAGCACGTAAGGATGCAATGTTTAAACACCTAGAAACATTCCCAACAATGGAAGACTCAACCATTGATGACTTTGCTGCAGAGTATGGCGTATCTGATGCAACAGTAACTGCTATTAAAAAGAAACGTAATGATAATATTGAAGATAGACAATTACTTCTTCAAGGTAAAAAAGCAGATATAAAAACTGTAGAAAATCAAAATGATTTATTCACTCTAACAAAAGATAATCAAGTAACTCTATCTGATCAAGCTGTTTTATCTGGTCAAAATAAAATCGATCATGGAGATATAGATTTAGAAATTAAAAAGAAAACAAAAAATAATGTTATCCAACTATCTAACTTATCTGTTAAGTCAGCATTAAAAGATTTAGAAGGTAAAGGATTAGATAACGAATTAAAAATAATTAACAATGCAATAGCTAAAGCTACTCAAGGCGATAAGATAGCATTGAGTGGAGTAGACTTAGAGAGATCCATTAAAGCATTAGAGAAAGCAGGCTTAGATAATGAAGCTGCTGTTATAAGAAACTACATAGCTAACGCTACTAAAGAAGATACTATCTCATTAAGTGGTATATCTGTTGACAGAGCATTAGTAGACTTAGCTACATCAGAATTAAATTTAGAAGAAAAAAAGAAACTACTTCCTCTTGTCTTAGCTAAAGCGGAACAAGATTTGCGTAAAGGTGAGATAAGTATCGATGCAGCTATAGAGGCATTACGTCAATCAAAAGAATTATTCCCTCTTGATTTTCAACAAAAGGTTTTAGAAATTGAAGGAATGGAAATTGGCATTGAAGAAAAAAAGGAAATGCTAATTGAATTAATTAAAGGCAATAAACGTAAAGAAATAGAATGGAAGTATAGAGAGTCAGGATTAAAACAGGAACAGATACAACAAATGTATTCTATCGCTGATCAAATTATGTCAGCCTTCCCTGATATGGATCCAGAAATGGCAAGACAGTTAGCATTAAAGTTAGGCTTCTCTGGTGCAGACATGGAAACAATCACAACTAAACTTGCTGATATATCTAAAACAAATAATCAAAAAAAGTTTAATGAAAACTTTACACAAAATGTACAGCTTACGGAATCTATTACTAATCTATTCGCACATGAAATGTCTGAAAACACTCAATACGATAAAGGGGATGCAGCAGCAAATGTTATCGCTAAACTTACTGCTGGCTTAGATCAAGTTGCAGACAAGGATCAGATTAAAATGATAACAGACATGGTTAACAATCATGCGAATGGTATATCGGATGCTTCATTACAAATAAAAAAAACAGATTATTACTTAAATAAATTAAATGAGCCGTCAGTTGTACAACTTACAACTGGTCCAAATGCAACATTAAGAGGTTTAAAGGAACTTTTACGATCATATCAACTACCAGAAGATATGGTTGAGGATTTATATGCAAAAAAAGAAAATGAATTTATTGAAACATGGATACAAAAGTTATCTAATGATGCTGGATTGCGTGAACAATTCTTAGATGCGGATGCTTCAAAGGTTATGGAACTTATGGAACAACATGGTTTTGTTTGGGATGGAGAAGATTCAACTTTAATCCAAGTAGATAACTTAAAGAAAAGAATAATGAAAAATCAATCTTACGCTTTGATGACAAATAAAACTCATGCTGAAATTATGGAAGGTAACATAACAACTGCAAGAGATAATGCGTCTAAGATTATTCAGACAGCATTAGAGATTGATTCTATTACTGATCAATCAGCATTAGCTTTACAGATAATAAATCAAAATTATGTTTTAAGTGGTTACTCTGTAACTAAAGTAATAAGTGAAATGCAAAAGATAAATGAAGAAAATAATTTTGATGCTGGTCAATTAGTAGATGAGTGGATAGCAAAAGAAGGATCAAAGTATCAAAGTATTGGTCAATACAAAAACGGATATCTATCTAGTAATAGTGGTGATGCAACATTTAATGCAGCAGAAAACCAACCTTTAAATGATGGATTTGTATCAGCTGAAAATATTACAAATATGATTAGCAACAATGCTGAAATAAAATTAAATTCTTACACAGAAGACAGTAACTATGAAGACAGTATTAATGAAATCTCTGATTATAAAACTCAAATTACAAAAGTAATAAGTGATGCAAAAGCACAAGCTTTTGAAACACACAAGATAATCCTTGAACAAAATAAAAAATATAATTCAGATGCTGATGTATTCTCTAATGAAGGATACAAAGCAGAGATAGCAGTTATTGAAGAAGCTTCAAAAAATATTATTGCAATGATTGATTCTAAGGTTGAGGAATTAAATAATATTAAGTCTAGTAAAGATGACTACAATACTAAGCTTGAAGATATCAAGACACAGATGGATTC
>Ga0209337_1001485_pt1 | contig 17735 bp, 13 predicted proteins | sample LinPmetageLP53_FD_184044 | JGI IMG/M metagenome (GOLD analysis project Ga0209337, IMG submission 184044) | Marine viral communities from the Pacific Ocean - LP-53 (SPAdes) (version 2) | ecosystem: Environmental > Aquatic > Marine > Oceanic | place: Pacific Ocean | collected 2010-02-08 | reverse complement strand
TCCGTAACTTTAGTATTATACTCCAGCCACTTGTCGCCCCGGCGCGTTAGCGGGAAGTAGGGTTCAATACGGCCCTTGGCGAATATCTTATCAAATATGTCGGTTTTGAGCCTCTCTTTAGCCTCTTCCGCTAGCGGGTTACCGTCTGCGTCTTTGAGGCCGTCGATTCGGCTTGCTATAACTTTCTGTAGCTCGTCGAACTGTTGTCTGTAGCTTTCACGAAGTTCGATGTAGGTGTTTTTACCACCTAGCCCTACAACCCTAACGTCTTTCCGCATGGCCTTCCATACAGCTAGTTTTTCAGGGTTGTTTCTGTATTTTTTCTGTGCTTGTTCAGTTGTTAAAAAGGGTTCTACCTGTTGCGTGGTGCTGTCGTAAACGAGGTTATTGAAAGACTCAACCTGTACATCTGTGGCAATTTTAAGCCACTTCTGCATACTGTTCATTGTACCGTCTACGCGGGTCTCCGCTCTCGCTTGCGCCCCCACCATACCCTGTATCGTGGTGTGCAGCTTAAACGCGGACTTGATACCATACCTCTTGGCTACGTCTGTTAGTGCTTGCAGCGGGGCGGAATATAGAAGTGCGGTGCGGGCAATTCTCTTGGCAGGTGAAGCGCCGCTCAAGAACTCGTATACTTGATTAACGAAACGCCTTCGATACGCAGGGCTAAGTTTGGGGAACGCTTTCGCTATCTTATTAAGACCACCCATGACATCAGCGGCTGATTTTAGGTACAGCGCACCGGCTCCCCGAGATTGTGGTGCGGGGGCGAGCATGGCTTCAATGAATGTATCAGCTTGATTTAGCGCCGAACCCAACGGTTTAGTCTGCATCCCCAACATGCGCCGTACAAAGTTGCCAATCGTGTTGAAGAACCTTTGCAACGCCGAAATCGGTGAGCCATCAGGTTTTATGTTTGCCAGTTCTGTTTGGAACTCTGGGTTACCAAAAGCCTCTGCTACAAACTCATCTAGGCTTTGTGACCCGTAAAAACTGTCCAGCGCCCCTTGCTCTCGGAGATCGTCGAATAGTTTTTGTAGCTGTTTGGTGACGGGGTGTGACTTATTAGCCAGTGTTGCAGAAGTCAGCGCGTGTGTAGTCTCATGTAGAATTGTATGCGGGTTGATACCAGTTGCTGCGTCAATCTTAATGGTGTTGGTTTTGGGATCAAACAAACCAGCAACAGGCATACCCGCCTCGTCGGTCAGGTTCTCTACAACTTCTACCTCGGTGTCGCCCAATCTTTGCGCTAGTTTGCGAGCTACTTGAGCTACGCGGCTACTTGGGGACGTGGTAGCAAGGGTTTGTAGTGCTTCCTTTAACTTGCCAGCACGCAATAGGTTGTTGATTACCGGGTGAACCGGTAGATCAAGGCCCACAACCTGATCTGCCCCTAGATACTCAACACTACTAACGTCAATTCCTTCTTCAGCAATAACATCATCAATGTTGATTTCGGACAGCTCTTCTATGTTCTCCGCTAACTGAGCATCAACATAAGACTTAACTTGCTTTTCATCTGCTTCGAGGAAAGCGTCAGACATCGGAGAACGGCGTGGACCGGCTTCGGCAACAATATCTATGTCGGCGTCTGGGTTTAATTCACCGCGAGTTAATGCCGCCTGTTCCGCAGCAATAAAATCATCCAGTTGTTTTACAGTAGCTGCATCAAGGTTAGCCCGCGCCCAACTCAAAGCCCGCTTTGCGGTGGTTTTACCTTTACCCGCCATATATTGATTTTCTGCATTCGTAAAAGCGCCTACGTCTTTCCTGTGCTGTTTCTTAGCGAACACAGCTTCGTGGGCTATTTCCTCTAATGCCTCTATCGGGTCTTCTTTCCTACCAAAGTAAGTTCTTGCTGCCGCTCTATCTTTATCAGCGGCTGTTTCTCCCCGCTGTTCTGCGCGAGTACGTTTGGACCTAACAAGTTCGTCTACCTTAACTACATCATTATCAGTAGGGGTTATCTCGCGCCTAGCCCAAGTAGGCTGTGCTTCCGTAAAGAATTTAAGATCAGACCGTTCTCCGACTTCTATCTCAAGCTGCTTACTCTTAGGCGACGACTTGCGTTTCTTCTTACCAGAAGTACCTTCAGGCACAATGGTTACAGTGTTTCCGTCTTCATCTACACGAGTTTCAAGCGGTTTTTGATCCGCCGCAGTCTTCTTAGCAGCGGGCTTCTTAGCAGCGGGCTTTTTAGCCTCAATCTTCTTAGGCGTTAATTTTTTCGGCGGTAGTTTAGCCGCAGGCTTTTTGGGTTTGGCCGTACGTTTTTTGGGTTTGGTAGCTGGCTCTGCGCGTTCTAGTGAAGCGAGTTCATCTCCCGCTCTTCCAATAGATCTTCCAAGGTTATCCGCAACAGCGCCCACTCTAGCGGCTGCAGGTGCTGCAGGTCCGGTGGTATCTGGGTCCACGGGAACGGCTTGTGGTACAGGAGCGACATCGCCTGTTCTACCTGTTGCGCGGTCAAGGCTGACAGCGCTGATTGGGTCTCCGAAAAGTTCCAACTGCTCGACATCCTGCGCTCCTTCTGTTACCTGTCCTTCCTGTTGTGTAACTTGTTCTGCTACGGGTGTAACAGCAACGTCTGAAGTAGCGGAAGCAGTGAGTGGTTGCCTCGTAAATATATCTGCCTGCTCATCAGGAGTTGCAGTTAACAACCTGTTAATACTAGATTTTGCTTTTTGGGATGTTTTCTTTCTACCAGCAAATGTAGCTAAATCTTGACGTACATCAGGATCATTAAGATCTTTACCTACAATACGCTTACGTATAGGAGCTTTTGCAGGAACGTTAAGTTCGTCTAAAGTTGGTTCATCTAGAACACGTGGTTCAGAAACAGGGGCAACGGTAGAGGCAGGCGCTGTTGATTTTTCTGCGAATGGCCGTCCCATACTCGGCAAAGATGCTTGTGTAGGTATTATTTCCGGCGCTACTTCCGGCGCTACTTCCGGCGCTACTTCCGGCGCTACTTCCGGCGCTACGGGTTGACTGTCAAGAGCTTCTTGAGCAGCAATAGCCATAGGAGTTTCGGGTGCATCTTGGACAGCTCTACGTAGCTCTGCGTCAAGGTCTTGTGTAGGTTGCGGACCCCTAATTTCTGTTTCTAGTTGTTCAAGTTGTTGTGCTTCTGCGGCCTCAAATTCTTGAGGGCGTCTTCTTACATTATCAATTTCTTGTTGAGCTAGGCGTATTGTGTCTTGTTCAGATTCTACAGCTTTAAAAATAGGATCTTCTTGTGCGCCTTCAAACGGTCCAATAGGCGTATTTCTAATATTCTGAATATTACTTTCAGCGTTAGATATAATATTTTCTAGTTGTGCTACGCGAAGATCACTCTCAGACGTTCTTTCGTCAGGGAGAGAAATAGTTTCACCGCTAGTTTCGTCGGGCATCCGCGTAGCAGGAGGGGGTAACTGCCTTTCCGGACCTACTGGTTCTGGTGGTGCGGCTAATAAAGGTGTTTCTCCAGTTTCATCAGGACCGTAAATAGTATCAGGTGCATCCAGAGGCTCCCGTGGTGGAGGCAATAATCCTGCTATACCTTCGGGTGCGGGTAACGCTAGTTGTTCTTCTTGAGGACCACCCTTACGCGCTCCGCGACCAACAAAAGCGTCTAGTAATCCTTGAATGATAACGCCAGAACCAGCACCAATGAGACCTTCTTCTCCAACACCTTTGAGTAGTTCCGCGTCTGGCTTATAGCCTCTCTCAATAAGGTTCTGGGCAATACCTTGCGCTGTTTCCTGTGCGCCTTCTATACCACCAGTAGTAAGGGCGCGTCGTATACGAGAACCAATCCCATCTATTTCGGGTTTACCAAATTTATTAACGATATCGTCTACAAGACCCGGCGCAAATTTCTTACTAAGTCTGGCTAACGGGACAATATCGAAAGCGCCGGGGATCGTACCTAGTAAAGCTGCTTTGTTACGTTGCTCTTGTGTAGCATCCGCTGCTCGCGCTCGCTCACTAGCCTCGCCCGCACCACCACTAAGAGCCATTGCTGCGGTGGTATAAGGTGCTAAAGGACCAGTAAGAAGGGCCGGAGCAAAACCAGCTACAGAACCTACGCCAGTGCCAAGTTTAACTAAAGCGTTATCAGCGTTCTTTATCTCCGGCTTCATAGCATCCGCGACACCTTTGATGACATCGCGGGCTTTAAGTTCAGCGCCCTCATCGAGCAGAGTTGCCAAACCAAGAGCAGAGTTTTCAAGTGTATTTACAAAACCAACAACAGGAGCTTGAATTGTGTCTACGAGCAACGAATTTAAGAAAGAGTCATTGTCCTCTTCTGGTTCTACTTCTGCGCGGGTTGCTAAATACTTTTCGTAGTCTTCTTCGGCTTTTCTTACTTCTTCATTGGTTATGTCTGTTTCAATCGCAGCAATAATCTGCTCACGAGTCGCGCCTGCAGGCCCGTCAATTTCGTGAACAGTGCCAGCATTATCTGTAATACGGTACCTAGGCATCCCTTAAAAACCCTATTAAGGACTAGCGGGCGTAGAGGTTAAATTTGAAAATCCGCTCATTGCATCGGGGGGAGCGCCCGGTAAAGTAAAGGCTCCTTGCACGCGCCCTCTAATAAATTTCTGTGTGTCAAGAAGTGATTTTCGTGTGGCAGCGTTAGCTGCTCTTGCAACGGTTGTTTTTTCTTTTATGTAATTTTCTCGTTCCGCTCCTTTTAGATTCAGACTTTGAACATCAGCCATAATCGAATCAGTAACAGATTTCGCTATGCCTGCGTCAACTTTAGCTAGCTCTCTATCAATCTGTATCATTAGAGAAGTTAGTGTTTGCCTGTCTTTAGCTTCAGAAGCTAACTTTTGAATATCTTGACCACGCACTTGAATCTTACCGTTGTACTCGGCTACTGCTACTCTAGAATTAGCTCCAAGTTCAGCAACTGCTAATTGAGTTGCAATTCTTGCATCCGTTTGTTCTTTAGTCATATTTGCCGTAGTAACGTCAAGCCCCCTTCTTGCTTGATCTGATAGGCTTTGACCTATATCTCCGTATAGTTTTGTTTGTGCCTGAACCGCGTTGTTGCGGTCGGAGGTTTTAATTCTAAGGGCTTCTACTCCCGTATCTACAGCTTTTTTACCAATATCTATATCTGCTGCAAGTCCTTTCTGCTCGATAGCTTGTTCGTTAGCGAGATCGAGTTGATCCTGCATCCGGTCACCCCGGCGCATATCTGAAGCAGCGCGTCCAATATTAGCAAGAGCGCCTTGACCTCCAGCACGAGAGAGAAGATCGTAGAACCGGTTATCTTTCCTACTGGCCGCGCCACGTTCACTTAACGTTCGTTGACGCCGCTGCATATCTCCATACTTACTGGCAATACCGGACCTATCTAAATTTTTCTCTGCGTCCTCTACAGCGGTGCCAGCATAAACATCTGGGCTTGCGTCTACGCGACCCTGCAACCCACTTGCCGCTGTAGTTTGTGTATCTATTAAATTCTTTATGCCTGTAGTATATGTAGGATCTAGCGAAGCTGTAGTTGACGTTCCGGTGTTAGTACGGTTAGCAGTAACCGGCGAATCCATTGTTGGACTAGGGAACACAAGCGGTGGTGCTGCGGGAGGCACATTGTCTGTCGCACCACCCACCCCTGCAGAGGGGTTTGCGGAAGTGGCAACTGCGGCGGCGGGGGGAGGTTGTAGCCGCGACATATCTACGGGTTGCACTCTAGGATCATTCATTTTTTCGCGTGTTCTGTCCGAAATCGCTGTAAGTGGCTGTTCCATGAATCCTTTTTGCCCCGGACCCATAACACCTACTCCACGCAAGAAATCTGAAGCTAAATTAACACTTCCCACAAGAGGAGATTGGATTGCGTCTATTAGATACGAGACCCCTAAATCCGTTATGCCGGGGCGGCGTGACGAACGTTGACTGTTAATAGTACTTAGTATTCTCTGTTGTGTTGCAGGATCTTCTTTCTTAAATGCTTCTACACCACCTTCGTAGTTAACACCCGCAAGAAGTTCGGCAGGAGTCATAGGTTTAGCTTCAACCTTATCCCCGTTTGCAAAACTAACGATACCACCGCTCTGCATACGCATGTTTGGTGCGGATTGACCCGCAACGCCGGTCATTTGAGCGCCTGCGGGAGGAGCGCCTGCGGCTGCTCTCTGTATATTCTGTTGCTGTTGACGTTGACGTTGTGCAGCAACACCACCCACCTGCTTAACAAGGTCGTCTTTTGTACGATCTACAGCCTCTACCCCACGTTGTTCGGCAATGGTCTGGGGGTTCTGCTCCATAGACATTTGCAGTTCTCGGGCTGCGGCATCTTTTTCAGACTTAATCTTCTGCAACGCCAACAGGTCCAGAAGATCTTGGTTCATCTGGTAATTCTTCTGCAGCGCAGCGGGGTTATTCCGGTACGCATCCGCTTTTTCTTGCACCATACGGTCAATAGTCATAATTAAATCCTCGTACTAAAACGGAACGTCGCCATACCCATATTGAGCCTGCAGTTGATTTTCTGCATAGTTAGTGTCTCCACCACCAAACAGACCGCTAATAAGGCCACCGATACCGCCCTCTCCTAATAGACTCGTTGCTAAGCCTTGTGATCCCGAAGTACCAGTAAGGATGTTAGCGAGGGCGCTAGGTTGCGCGTAGTTATAGCTTTGAGCGGCAAGAGGCAAACCCTGTAGAAGTGACTGTTGGAATTGAATTTGTTTGTATGGGAATCGGTATTCAAAATCAAACTGCTCTTTATCAGCATCAATACCTGCTTGTTCAATATCTCGTTGCTGACGACCAAGCTCGGCTTGGCGCTGTAGAGCATTTAGGCCATACACATTTGTCTGGTTCTGCGCCTGCATTGCAAGATTCTGTTCAGCGTTAAACTGCTGTTGGGCTTTGTTGTAAGCGTCTAGATAACCCAATCCGGTAATCTCTGAGGCTTTATCAAGATAAGAACGATCAAGCTCCGACTCCATAACAGCTTGACGACCACCACCGTATGCCCCAGCGCGGCTTAACCTACTTGCGTTATCAACACGTTTAAGCTGCTGCTGCCGGTTTAATTCATCTAGTTGAGGCTGTAATGCGTTCTGCACGTACGGGTTCATGTACTGCGTAGCTTGCTCTGTACCAAAAGTCTGAGGCGTAAACGCTGTCATCTGCTCCGTGGGCACCGCTAGATTGGCAATACCTTGAAATGCAGCGGTTTGAGGCGCACTCTCGCCCGCCGTAAGTGGCCCCATGTAGGCTTCAAAAGGCTTTGAAGATACAGCCTGCCCGCGCCCCAACATTTCCGTTACATAGGGACCAACCCAATTAGAAAGAGCAGACTCTTGCCCAGTTTTCTTACCGATTATACTCTCAGGAGCCGTATCCGTTGCCGTGCCTTGTTGGGTCGTTATATTACTATCTGTTAGCGCCATATTTACCTCCTACGCCGGTAAGAACTTAGCAGGATCAATTTCTTTACCTTGCTTCGTTGTACCAGTGCGAGCTTTGCGGATGCGGTCCATCATATCGTATAGTTCTTTTGCGCCCGCGTCAGAATTACCGTTACCAAGGTGGCTTACAACGTCGGCGGGGACAACAAACTCACCATCACTCAACATTGCTTCCTGTTCGCCTTCAATGCTTGCAGGCACCTCGTCCGCCATACCATCACTAGCGCCGTCTAGATACTTACCCTCTTTAAGTTGAGCAATACCCCCTGCGGCCATACCAGTACCAACAGGTCGAGTTCTACGTGCCGGGTTGCTAGCATTTAATGCGGCAAGCCCCTCTGCGCTCATAGGTGCAGGAAGTGTGCCTCTTGGTACAAACCGAGCATCAGTAAAATAACGCTGTCCGCTACTACCGGGGCGGCGATTAGGATCATATGTACCCGGCACGCGCTCTCGCAGCATATCGTATTCTGGAATTTCGCCTTGGTATCCTACTTTTTGCACTTGCGGATCGTTAAGGCCAAAATACTGTGCCCCAGCGCCAATACCTAAGTTAATAAGTTTATTGGCAGTACCATCGTTTAGTAAGTCGTCAAACCAACTCATCGTTTACCTCCTAGGGCGCTTACAATCCCACCCTGTGCTGCTGCATTACGTTGCGTAAAAGGATCGACGAACAACGCCTCTTGCTGTGGTGTGGCAAAGATACTCTCACCGAACGGATCATACACATAGTCAATGCTTGCCGGGTCTGGCGTTTTAACCTCTACAGGAGACGTTTCTAGTAGCTGCTGCATGTATGCCTGTTGGTTTTGTTGCGTCTGCCTTTTAAGCCTATTATCTTCCTGAGTCTGTATCTGTTGCTGCAGTTGCTGTTGCATCTGCGTTTGTTGCTGTATCTGACCCTGTATGCCTGTAGCAGCGAATTGACTAGTCGGGGCTAGTTGCGTTTGTGGCACCGTGCCAGCCATAACCTGTTGTAACATGGTTTGATCTGCGATATCCACTACATTATCAGCGTTTACATCGTACTGTAGTTGTTCTTGAGTAAACGGTGTGGGTTCTGTTAACACCTCTTGCTGTGCTATAATATCGGTAACAAAATCAATATCGGTATTTGTAACTTCTTGTCCTGATTTACCTAGCATATTAGCAATGCTGTTATAGGTAGCAGTAGGTAGAGCTTCTTGTACACGCCCACCAAGATCGCTTTCGGCGTATTGTCCCGCTAAACGTGTTACATCGGCAGGCAAAGCATCAAAGAATCCTGCCGTTTCAAAAGCAGTTCTAGCTTCGCCTTCCGTAACCGCTAGTGGGTCAAACTCTGTTGTAAGCGCTTGTTCTTGGGTTGTTTGGAATGTGGGGTCGTTGGCTTGCGCTACAAACCGAGTAATATCGTCTTCTGTAGCCGGGTAGTTTTGGTCTGCAAAGAACTGTTCTGCTTCACTCCGTGTAACCTGTCGGGGATCTACATACGGATCAACCGCTCCAAACTGGGTGGTTTGGAAGTTTTCTGCACCCTGACCCGTAAATAATGCTACTTCAGACTGATCCGGCGTATACCCAAGACTAGTAAAGTAATCTAACACTTCATTAGTTGTTGTCTGACGAGGGTCTACATACGGGTCAATAGTAGCAAGTTGTGTTGTCTCGGGGGTCTGCCCCGTAAATTGTTGTACTTCTGTTTGAGAAGGTCCGTACCCAAGACTAGTAAAGTAGTCTGCAACTTCGTCTGCATCGGTATAGTTTTGGTCGATAAAATCGTTAATGCCTGCCCGCAGGACATCAGTGCTAGGCACGGGCGCAACATCTGGTGCTTGGGTTACGTCAGGTGCGGCACCTACAAACCGTTGAATATCCGCCGAAGAAGGTACAAATGGAACGCCCGCTGTGTTTTCAGAGAACCCAGACTGCACCTCACCGAGCGTGTTGTAGCTGTTGTCGTTAGCAGAGTTAAGTATGTCTACAGCGGTGTTAAATCTATACACACCATCAGGATTTTGGGTTGCGTCTATAGTGGTTCCGTCAAACTGATAGTCTGGATCGTACCCAAATACTTCTCTGATCTTAGTTTCACCGGCAGCACGAACTTCTGGATTAGACGATCCAGCGTCATTGGCAGCTTGGTTTATCGTAGGATTAAGGTTTACAAGTGCGTTACCTAAAACGTTGTTTGTATTGGTAGTTTTAGGTTGCGTTGGGCCAGCACCCGTTGGACCCCCACTTGGCGTATCAAGCGGTGACGGGGGTCTGGATTCTCCCCCCGAAAGTGCGTTGTACACGCTGCCCGCAGCTACAATAGAAGTAGACGTACCAGTACCTGCCAACGCTCCTAACACAGAGTTTGCGGTTAAGAGGTTACCTAAATCAGCATACGCCCCGCCCGGCTTAAACAGCTCGGAATCGGGGTTTATTTCTTTTACAGCTTGGTAGTTAAAGTAGGCAGACGCACCTTCTTCTACCCCTTCCGAAACACCTTCACCTACAATACCGGCAGCTTTTTTACCTATGTTGCCGAGGGCATACTTCATCTTTTGCCCGCCAACAACGCTCGACACAAGTTTGTCACCGGGATCAAACACACGACCAACTGTGCCTTCTATGGCCGCTGCCATAAGTCCGTTAGTTATGGCATATTCCTGCGCTCTAGCTGACGCTGCTTCCGTTGTCATCCCCGGCAACTTCATCAACTCATCATAGGTTATAGCATACGTTTCGCCCGCAGTGGCACCAGCAGTTTCTAATGTTTGTAGTCCAGCATTTGATGTCCATGCAGCGGCGCTGCCCCACTTTTGAGAGACTTGTTTAACCGTCTCCTCCGCGAACTCTCTGCCTGCCTGCCTACCAACGTACGCCCCGCCTCTAATTCCAGCTTTAACTGCTGTGCCTACACCACCAGAAGCGAGTAGTAACGGTAGTTCCTGTATAAGTTCTTTAGCTATTATTTCTCTCAACACCACACTTCGGTATTTAGAACTATACAATCCTTCACCAATGGCTTGAAGAGTTCCTACAATACCTTCAGCACTTTGGTAACTCTTCTCCCACTCTTCTACTAAATTATTATACTCTTCCGGCTGTGTAGCTGTAGCAATACCAATCATTGCCTGAGTAGCTTTACCCAAATTAGTTGTTCGGGCGTCTATGGGGTTATTTCGGCTGTTGCGGAAGAAACTAACAATCCCGTTAAAACCACTTAGTAGCTCCCCGCCAGCGCCCAGCACAGTGCCAGCATTTTTACGGACCCCATCTAAATCACCTACATCAATCCCGTACTCCTCTTTAATTTTGGCTCTGTTAGTGTCTAGGTACTCAATAGTATCTTTAACACCTACAGAAAGATCTACAAGGCTGCGAGAGAAGAAGTCTAACTTGCTATACTCTTCTTCGTTTAGTTCTAGCTTGCCCGCAGCGTCTATTGCTGCAACAGGATTTATCTTGGCTACTTCAGTTAGTGTAGGTGGTGGAGGTGGCAGGGGCTGGGTGTAGATCGTTCCGACTTCTGACATAGGAACAACAGTACCATCAGGTAGTACATCCCCGCCAGCCGCTAACCTTTTTAACTCTGCGCCACTTTCGCTGTTCAGCACAATGTATTGGTTTGTAGTCGGGCTAAATACTGTACGGGTTTCAGTGTTAAACTCTGGATTAAATGCAGGCTCAGTCCAATTAACGTCTTCGGTTGTAAATTGAAGGGCGCGTTGTCCACCATCGGACGCAGAAGCCGCATACTGAAGTGACCTATTTACAGCAACCAGACGAGCTTTACCCGAAGCTATGTCAGCATCTGTAGTACCGGGAGCCTTGGATATAGGTCTGGTTATTGCCTCTACCGCGCTCCGAGATAGGTCAGGAGCGTCGTTAATATAAGCATTTATAGCCGCTACAACCGGAGTAAGGGTCGGATCTGCGGATAAGTCAAGATTTCTGACTGCGTTTAAATCGTTTCCGATTACTGCCTTTGCTGCGTCTACAAGGCCGTCTTCAAACTTTTTATAGTCTTCTAAACTTCGCCACTTTTTGTCTTCCTGAGAAACCGACAGACTATAAAATTTTTGTCGTAACGTCCTATCTATCTGTGTATCAGATTCTTGCCTGTTAACAGGGTTTGATCTACCTGTAGCAAGCCAATGCCCGTAAGCATCAGTGTCAGACGATAAATTGTTTAACTCTCGATATTCTGTTTCGTTAAAGTCTGGACGTAACGCTTTTGTAAATCCTTCGTTAGCTACTGCGCGAATAGGTTCAGCAGCTTGGTCCAAATACTCTTGGTCTGTAAACAGAGCCTGTTCCGCAGCTTTGACTTTATCTATTTCCGCATTGTAGTTAAGTACTTGTTCGTCATATACAGTGCGGAGGTTTGATAGCGGAGCCGTTATCTCTGCGTATTTAGCATTCCACGCATTAAGCCGATCATACGCCGCTCTATCGGTACGCCCACCAGCTTCAAAAGCGTTTTTCTCTTGTTCCCACTCTTCGTAGCTATAGAACCCTTCAACCTGCCCGGCTCTTAGAGTTTCGGCCTGATCTATTACGTTGTTAACACCTTCGGCGGCTACATCTACTAATAGCGATTTCTCTTCCGCGCCACCTAAAGCTACTTCATATGCAGCCGTACTACCCGCTATGTTATCAAATAGAGCATCCAGACCCCCGCTTGTAACTTCATCTATGGCTTTATTAAGGTCTTCCTGAAATACACCGGAAAGGCTAGCTTTGTATGCTTCATATGGATCTGCGCCTGTATAAGCTGTTCTAGAAACATCACTTATAACTTTAGCTATCTGTGCTGCAGACTTATCAGATACACCTGTTACGTTTGTAAGCGCTCGTGATGTTGCTTTCGACGCAATAGCAGCGGACGTAACTGCGCTAGCTAGTTGTTTGTCGCTCGGCATTTCTCCGGTCATAGCTAGACTAGATATAGTTGCCCCAGCAGCACTTGTTATTACGTCTTGCGCTATCTCCGGTATTGAATCCCAAGTATCAACTATGTCAGATAGCTCAATACCAATAGACTCTGTTGCAGCGTTAAAGTTGTCTACAAAGTCGCTGCTTTCAAAGTACTCCATCCCAACATCAGCAGATCCATACCCAGCGCCATCAACGGCAACTTCTGCCTCACTAGCTTCCATACCTTCTCGTATGTAAGACCCAGCTTCTGAAAAAGAGGCACGCCCAGCCCCACTAGCAGCGCCCATAAGGGCAGCTCTACCAATATCGCCTCCGGTAGCTGCTGCTGTAATCACGCCCCGAGCAGCTCCGGCAGCGGCCTCTCCGGCAATTCTACCTACTGCTTCACTACCAACGCTGCTGCCTACCTCTGCCCCAACGAAGTCACCCACTATAGGACCAACTTTAGAGCCTACATAAGACGCAGCTACTGCGAGAGCTATGTCCCCTATATCGCCGCCTTGTATGGCTGTACTAGCCCCGTTTATAAGAGGGACTGCCCAAGCATTTCCGGTAGCGACGGCAGCAATAGTAGCGATAGTTGTAAGAGGGTCGTCCAACATCCCCTTGACAACGCCGCTAGCCATGTCAATGACAGGCTCAAGAATTTCGTCTACGGCAAAATCTACGACAGATTCTACTGCATCCCCAACCCAACTTACGGCACTACTAACGGCGCTTGCTACAAAACCCATTTAAGAAACCCTCGGTATTGGATCATTGCCGAGTTTGAAATATGATACGTAGTTGCCGTTAGCCTCTTGCCCTATGTATATCCTACTATCAGTGTTGTTTTTGAATACTCGTTGCATTAGTTGAAGTAATTTTAATACTTCAGACCCACTAAACGAAGTGCTGTAGTGAGTTATATCTTTTTTCCGTAAGTATTCCATATATTCAAGGCAGTTATTAAGGTAGTTTTTGCCTGTGTCTACATTAAAGGCACGCCCAACCATTTTGTTCTTATTTGCTCCTACACCGCGATTTGCTAAAAACACAGTATTACCAAACTGAACGGTATCAGCGGTATCGAGCGTACCTTCTTTAGCAATAATTGCTAACGCAGTAGCAATGGGAGTATCACCAGCACCAATTTGATCGAGCGCTTTAGTTATAATTTCAGCGCTACGTAACTCTTTATCGTTACTGCTTATAGTTTCCATTTGAGCCATATTAAAACTACCCAATTTCTAACAAGCTAGCGACCACATGCAGCCTGTCAGCCGTAGCAGCGTTGACTTTTAAGATTTCACCTTCTGTAACTACCAATGGGGCGGTCAGTAGCTCCACTGTAGTGTTTGCTCCTATCGCTTTTACCTTAAACAAACTAAACACAGAAGCGTCGTTAGTGAGCGTAACAGTTATCGTATCGGCATTACCAGAATCTTCAGACACCAATATAGATTTGAATATTGCGGTAGTGGCTGTAGGACACGTATACAGAGTAGTTACACTCGTAGCTGTAAGATCTAGTTTAGCGTTTTTGTAGTTATTAGCCATTAGCCCATAAACCACGCTGTAGACTCTGCATACTCCTGCTTTAGAGCATCTTTGAGTGTGTTATCTATTTGGTTAAAATACAATCGCAACGTTTCATTGCTCTGACTAAAGAACCCCGATTCGTATTCTTCTGGAGCAAAAGACAATGGGGGAGACACAAAGTCCATATTTGTTTTAAAGGTTGACGACATTACCGCCTCCCATCAGGTCGTGTGTCTAAACGAGGAGAGCCTAGCTGCCACTGCACACCTGCCGCTGTAGACTCAACCTTAATAGACATTTGCCTACCGCGCACGCGCATATCAAGTTGGCTGGTGTACTTCTCTACGGGGGAAGTAGCAGACCTTGTAATTGTACCGCTGCTGTTACCTCCTTCTGAATTAGGACTGTTGTAGCCGGAACCAGAGTCTTGGAGTGGAAGCAACGACAACGACGCTACAGGAGAATCTGCTGTAGACCCATCAAAGGTAATATCCGGTAGTACTTTGGACACAAGGCTAAACCTGTGACCATCCTCTATATCAAATTCTGCAGAAGTTATGTACGAGCTAATGGCAATGGTGGTTGCTGTCTCGTTATCGTCGATCCCTTCTTCATGGTTGACTAGATTTTTAGTATAGGTAGCGGCTACCGGAAAGTTTCGCATACCAGAATCTAACCAAGCGGTTCTAGCTAGGGTGCCATAGTACCAGATCTTGTCTTGATGGTTGTAAATTACATACCGATCTACGGTTTCAGAATCACTTGAACAATAGAACCACCATATCTCGTGGTATTCTTCGTTTGTGCCAGCAAATATTTGGTCTGTTTGTAGGGCATTAAAATCACTGAATACGTATCGTAACAGATCGCACTTTAACGTTTGGACCCTACTACCATCTGAAGTGTAAAATTTGTCTTTGCCCATCCAATAGGAAGCTCCGTTGGCGTAGGCCACGGCTTTATCAGAGACTATAGATATGTTCTCGCCAACAAGCTGTGCGCCCCAGACTATCTGCCCCCCAACGTACTGTAAGCTGTACATAGAAGTATCAGTCCACACATTTACTGCTTGCCTAGCTTGGTGCGCGGATACTATTTCTGAACCCCGTGACAACCGTAGACTACCGGCTTGGTTTGTTGCAGAGGGGGTCCAGTTCAAGACATCTTCTTGGTCTGACCAACGTATGAGCATAGGGTCTTGGGTTGTCGTGCTAATAATGTTTGGGCCAAAACAAAATACGAATCGGTTTATGTCAGACACAAGTATGAAGTTCTGGATCGTCGGTACGTCAGAAGCACCGCCAATACCTGACAAAAGCAACGCACGTGTAGTAAGTCCATTCGTAGCGTCCCACTGGAATATTTGACCCCGTTTTGGACCAAATATAAGGTCTTCCCCAAAGTTAGATTGAGTCCATGTACGTAGAGACACAGTAGAAGAACCACCATTATTCCACGTGCCTTCCCCGTACGTACCAGCGCTCCAACCATTCAGAGGCACCGCTGAGTCTGAGCCTATACTTATCTGGTAAGCAGCGTCAGTAGCTGATCCACCGTTGCCCGAGTCAGAAGCGTTAGCTGCTACAGAAGAAGTTATAGTGTATGTGTTTACACTGGGTACAGTTGCAATCTCGTATTCTTGATTTAGTACGTCTGCTGTTATAGTGCCTCCTAAAGACACCGCACTGCTAAAAGTAACAAAATCACCTACAGCCGCACCGTGGGTGTTATCAGTAACAGTCAGCGTAGTAGAGCCATTAGTAGCGGCAAAAGTAGCTGCGTTGGTAGTAGTCGCTCTAATGGGGGTAACATCATAATAAACGCCCCCTTGTTCTAGATAAAATTTCTTGCTGGTGCCAACACCGGTTAGCTTCTGCCCTGCTAGAGTAAGCCAAGCCGATAGAGACCTACATATACCTACAAATGTGTTTCCAGATATCCGGCTCCAACCTCCTATTTTCTCGGGGAAGTTTTGCCTAAAACGAACCTTGTCACAATCATACCAGCCACCTTCAGAAGAATACCTTGTAGCTTCTTTATTTATGCCGGGTTTAAGCTCTAGTTTCTTAAAGGGCATCTACACCTCCCATACGAGCGATCAGTCTCCCACTACGTTCGGGAAGTTGTACATGCCACCTACTATCTTTCATCTGTCGTGCAGCTTCTTCCCAATCTGCGGCCTCCACGGCAGCAATAAATTTTATAAACTTACTAAAACGCGGACGACCAAGATTAAACATCATATTAGCGATTATAAGCTGCACTTCTTCTGGCAGTGCGTCAAAATCGTCGAAAGCCCAAACACAATCACTAAGGACGACCTTCAGATCCTCTTGTAGTAGTTCGTCACTACGTTCTTTTGTAATTGGAGCGCCTACAGGCCAACCATATTCCGGGTCAGACTCTCGCACCATATGACCTACACCACACGTTTCATGTCCTGCGGTACAGATGTATATAGACAGCACCTCGCCTTCGTCAGCGATAAGCTCGGATACGAGAGTTTCTCTGTTCATCTACCTTGACCCCGGTATTTCTTCCACGAACGGCGTTTACGCTTGTTAGCAGGTCTAGAATTAGGCCCGTTACCAATACTGGTTCGGTGCTTAATTTTAATTGGTTGCCATTCAGAAACACCAAGACCTCTAGCTTTCACCGCCATTATCTAGCAACTCCTTTGACCTTCTCCCATGATCTGAGGCCACCCAAACCGAGCATCCCCATCAAAACCGGCATTAGCTCGCCCAAGTCCATTTTTGGCAACTCGACTAAATATCCAGCCTGCGCTAACCCAAAAACTAGGATTGGCTGGAGGACATAAGTATACATAAGGGCTACCCCGCAAGTCCATCCGATAAAGGGACGCCAGCCTGCCACGAACATAGAACGATGAGCCGCCTCAACTTTGTTAATTCCAAGCTGCGCTAGATCGACTTGAGCTAGACTGTCTGTGAGTTTAGCCTGTATTTCACGCTCGGCAGCGGCCCGCTTCTCTTTGTCCTCGGGTAAAAACCTTCCAGCAACTTCCATGACAGATGGTAGTACAGCCGATAATAACCCTATCATTTTGCTGCCCTTTCATTTGCAACGGGTGGATGAACACCGTTGTGCATCTTTCTCAGTGATTGAGTTTCGGATTTTAAATTGCTTATGTCAGCTAGTACTTGAGCAAGGGACATATGGTCACGTCTAAGATTTTCCGGCGATGACATTTGTGCGAGTATGTTTGTTCGTTGCTGTGTCATTTCAGTTATAGTATCAAGAGCGTCTATGCGCCGATCTAAACCACGAAGCCGCTTCTCTATATCCTGTAATTGTTCAATAACAGTAGCTAATTTTTGACGTACGATAGCCGCAGCCGAAACCACGGATACCAGCATCCCGGCTAGCGTCAGGATCATTCGAGCGTCGAGTTCCATTTATTTTCGGAACGCAGCAAATAGTAGCCCAACCACTATTATGCTTAAAATTGTAATCTCTCCATAAGATAGCATTACCGATTGCGCCATTTTTCCATCCACTTCTGAAAAGTTTCAGTTTCATAAATTCGGATTAGCGACCATGCCAATGACGCTAACGCTGCAACAGCGGGGAGCCAATCAATCAATGTTCCAGCAACTACAAAAAAACTACTAACATCAAAAATTGTTTTGGCTTGATCGTTCATCACCCAAGTTCCGGCCAATCATAAAGAATACCAGACTTGTTGCCCTCCGCATCCCACGCTAGGAACAGCGCAGCTACGGCATCCGTGTTTGCAGCGCCGTCAATGGCATCTTCCATCGCGGTGGCTTTAGCGCGGATTGCATCGCGCCAAGTCTGGATGTTGCTAGGAATGGCAGTAGTCTTTTCAGACTTGCGCGTCACCGCCCA
>Ga0209337_1001484_pt1 | contig 17743 bp, 29 predicted proteins | sample LinPmetageLP53_FD_184044 | JGI IMG/M metagenome (GOLD analysis project Ga0209337, IMG submission 184044) | Marine viral communities from the Pacific Ocean - LP-53 (SPAdes) (version 2) | ecosystem: Environmental > Aquatic > Marine > Oceanic | place: Pacific Ocean | collected 2010-02-08 | reverse complement strand
TTTACTTGCTAAATTAATGGAAGTTTTTAGTAAGAACCAAAAAGTATTAGACGTATTTAATACAGCTATGACTGCTTTAAGTATTGCTTTTAATGACTTATTCGGATTTATAGAAAACAATATAGGAACTATTACAGGGTATTTTAAAGACTTGTTTACAAACCCTGTTGAGAAAGTAAAAGAATTAGGTAATGCTATAAAGGAAGGTTTTATAGATAGATTTGACCAAGCTTTAGAAGTCTTAGGTTTAGTAGCAAAATCTTTTGGTCAATTAATAAAGGGAGAATTTAGCGCTGCATTTGACACTATAAAAGAAGCGGGTAAAGAAACAGTAGACGTATTTACAGGGGTAGATGATAGTTATGATAAAGTTGCTGAAACTATTGTTAAATACACAACTGAAACTTTAAAACAAGCAGACGCAATTACTCAAACGGCAAAGGCAGCAGATAGAGCAGCAGTACAATTTGCTATGTTAAACGCTCAATATTTAAAAGATGCTGAGGTACAAAGACAAATAAGAGATGATGAAACTAAGACCTTTGCAGAAAGAATAGAAGCCAATAACAAGTTAAACGACATACTTGCAGAACAACAAAAACTTCAAAGAGAACAAGTACAGAAGCAAATTGATGCAGCACAAGCTCAATATGATATAAACGCAAGTGAAGAAAACTTTATAGCACTTCAAGAACAAAAAGTAGCAATGCTAGAGCTTGAAGAAACTATTACAGGGCAGTTATCAGAACAAAAGACAAATGCAGTAGCTTTAGAGAAAGAACTTTTAGAAACTCAAAACGAAGTAAGGGCAGAAGGAATGTCAGGTTTACAAAGAGAACTAGAAGAACTTAAAACTGCTTATGAGCTAAAGAAAGAAATGGCTAGAAAGTCAGGAATGGACACTACAGCTATTGAAAAACAATTTAATAAAGAAAAATCACTCCTAATACAAGAAAATGTAAATACTCAATTAGAAGCGTTCTCAGGACTTGCAGGAGCTTTAAGTTCTTTAGCAGGTGAGAATAAAGCGTTAGCAATAGCTTCAGCTGTTATAGATACTTATGTAGGTGCAAATAAAGCCTTTGCTCAAGGAGGTTTAGCAGGTTTTGCAACAGGAGCAGCCGTAATTGCAGCAGGTTTAAATAATGTAAGAACAATTATGCAAACAGATGTTCCAACTTCAGGAGGAGGAGGAGGAGGAGGTGCGCCACCACCTGCACAACCCGCACCTCAAATGATGTCAGGAGCTTTTGAATTAACAGGAGGAGTAGAACCTGAACCGACTAGAGCATACGTAGTTACTGATGAAATGACTAACAGTCAAAACCAATTAGCCAATATTAGAAGAAGGGCTACAATCTAAAATCAAATATATTAACTATATATCTATTATATACAAAAGAGAATACTATGCCTTGCACAAAATGTAAAAACGGAAAAACGAAATGGGGTAAGACAGGAGAATGTAAATACGACTCCAAAGAAGCCTGTGAAAAAGCTAATCCAAAAAACTATAATAAAATGAGACCAACACCATTAGGAAAGACTTACGAGCAATACGAAAAAGAATTAAAGGAATTTAACTTGAGTAAAGTTGAAAAAGTTGAGTTGGCTAATATCAAGGAGTTAGACAAATTTGTAAAAGCTTTAGGTACAGCAGTAAAACAAATTAAAAGTAATAAAAGTAAATTAGGTAAATCTTTAAGAGATATACAAGAACAAAGAAAAGAAGTAGAAAAGCAATACAATACTGCTGTAGAAAACAAAAAAGCAGTTGATTTAGCAGTTAAAAATTCAGAAATACTTTCTAAGCAAATAGTAAAACAAGCAAAAGAATTAGGAGTTAATCCTAGTGAAATACCTAATGTTAGAGAGCTTGTAGATTTAATAGAACAAGCTGAGGGTGCGCAAGAAACTATTGATATGTTTATGAATACTGCAAAAGGAATTATTAATGTATCAGCTTTAAAATAAAATTATGACACCAACTAAAATAGTAGAATTAGTAATAGCAGATGATAGTCAAGAACTAGCTATTGACGCTATCAGTTTAGTAACATCACCTGCAATAGAACAAGACTTTGTTTACTTTGGAAAAGAAAAGAACAACTTAACATTTGCTAAAGTAGATGAGGAGAAAAGAATGTTGGTTAGTCCTGCACTTATTCCTAATAAGCAAATATTCAGGCACGATCCTAATACAGATTCTGACTACTATGTTTACTTTAGTCCTGATACAGTAAGAAAGGCTTCTGAATTGTATTTAAAACATAACAACCACCACAAAGCAACATACCAACATCAAGACAGAGTTTCAGGTATTCTTACAGTTGAAAGTTGGATAATAGAAGATACTAAGTTAGACAAGTCTACTCTTTACGGATATTCACTTCCTGTGGGAACTTGGATGGTTAAGCTATCTATTTCAAATGATGAAATTTGGTCTAAGATAAAAGCAGGAGAATTAAAAGGTCTTTCAATAGAAGGCTACTTTACTAATAAATTTGAACAAATGAACAAGAAACAACCAACAACAGAACAAATACTAAGTGCTTTTAACGAATTAGTAAGAGAAGGTAAAATTACTACAATGAGCAAAGCTAATAGAATTGAATTAGGACTAACTGATGATGTAGAAAAACTTATACAACAGGCTAAAGATTTAATCCCTGATTTAACTAGAGATGTAGACGCTATTAAAACATCTGAAAAGAATATAACACAAGCAGAAAAATTAATAGGTAAAAGAGAGTCTGTAGTAGAAAAAGCATTTAAGAAAGAGAGAGAACTTGGAAGGGCTTTTGAGTCTGCTCAAGATAACTTAGGTACAGCAGAAAGAGAATTAAAAGAAACTCAAGGAACTTTAGAAAGTAATAAAAAAAGTGTAGACTTTTACAATAAAAGATTAGATAAAACAAAAGGGAAAGCTTTAAAATTAAGAGCTAATTTAGAAAAGAAAACGGATAAATTAGAAAAAGCTGCAAAAGACTTAGATGTTAAAATACCTGCAACTAAAGAAGCTGCTAAAATCTTAAAGAAATTAATATCATTATTGTAAAAATCAAACAAATAAATAATTATTCTATTATATAACAGAACTTAAAAAATAAACTATGGATTTAAAGACGCAAATATTAGTAGCACTTGGACTTGACAAAGAAGAAACAATCTCTTTAGAGTGGCAAGCAAAGTCAGAAGATGGAACTATTTTCGTTTCAACTGCTGAAGAATTAGAAGCAGGTGTAGACATCTCAGTATTAACTGAAGATGGAACTACAATTTTACTACCAATAGGAACATACAAGACTGACACAGGGGTTACTTTTAGAGTAGAAGAAGAAGGTATTGTTGCTGAAGTTATGGAAACTGAAACTGAAGAAGTAGTTGAAGAAGAAGTTGAAGCTACAGAAGAATTAGCTGAAGAAGATAAAAAAGACTATGAAGAAGAAGCAGATGTAGCTGATTGGAAAGGTATGGAGAAAAGAATACAAAACCTAGAAGATGCAGTAGCAAGTCTTAAAGAAGAAAAAGTAGGAGGTGATGACGAGGTTGAAGAAATGTCTGAGGAAACTGAAGAAAGAGGAACAACTCCTAAGTCTATAAAAACTACAGAAGTAGTTGAGTTTTCAGCAGAAGATGAATTAGCTAAGTTAAAAGAAGAAAACGAAAAACTAAAGACTGAGTTAGCAGCACAACCTGCATCAGCTCCTTTAGATGTAAACAAGTTCAGTTCTGACAGAAAGCCTGTTTCAAGAGCAGAATACAACAAAATGACAAGAAGAGAAAAATTCTTACACGATTTAAATAAATAATATAATAACTTAAAAACAAAAAAAAATGGCGTTTACTACAACATCAAACTTTGCAGGAAAAGCAGCAGGATTTTACATCTCAGCAGCTTTAAAAGCATCAAACTCGTTAGACTACTTAACAATGATAGAGAATATCAAATTTAAGTCTAATATCCAAGCTATGAATAATACTGTTAGTTCAGTTGCAGATGCTACTTGCGACTTTACAAGTGCAGGTACTCTAGCGCTCACAGAAAAGGTGCTTGAGCCTAAGAACCTACAAGTTAATCTTGAATTATGCAAGAAAACTTTACTTGACTCTTGGGAAGCATTACAAATGAGAGCAGGAGCAGGAGCCCCACCACCTGCATCTTTTGATGACTATGTTATCTCTTATATGGGAGAAATTATAGCAGAAGCAACAGAAAATTCAATTTGGAGTGGAACTGCTGTAGCAGGGAAATTTAACGGTTTCTTAGGAGCAGCTACAGGGCTTTTATTACCGGGAGTTGATGCAACAGTTGTTCAAGATGCAGCAGCAGGAGCTTATACAGCAGCTACAATCATTGGAGAATTACAAGGAGCAGTTGCTTCAATACCTAGTGCAGTTTTAGGAAAAGAAGACTTACATATTTATATGAGTCAAAGAACTTACCAATACTACATTTCAGCAGTATCTACTTTAGGATATGTTAATGCTTACAATATGAATGGAGACTATGTACCAATGTTTGAAGGCTACAAAATCGCCGTATGTAATGGAATGAACGAAAATGAATTAGTGATAGCACAAAAATCTAATTTATTTTTTGGGACTGACCTCTTAAGTGATAAAACGCGTATAGATTTAATCGATATGTCTTTTACAGGTTCAGATAATATGAGATTAGTTGCTCGTTACTCAGCAGGTGTTCAAACAGGAACAGGAGCTGACATCGTAAGACAATCATAATAAATAAATTTACGGAAGTGGGTGCTTAGGCACTCACTCCCTTAACCTAAAAAAACAAATATCATGGCTTGTACAGCACTAACAAAAGGTAGGGGACTCGACTGTAACAGAATTTCAGGCGGGATAAAGAATATTTATTTCGGAGTTTACGACCAATTCACAGCACCACTTACAACAGCAGGAATAGTTCAAGCAAATGGAGAAATTTCAGACATTGAAATGGCTACATCAACAGGGCTATACAGATATACTACTCCACTTGGCGTAGCTAGTCTTTCAGAAACAATTACAGGAAGTAAAGAAAACGGAACAATTTTCTACACACCTACTGTAACTGTAATTCTTAACAGACTTACAAAAGAAGACCAAAATCAAATAAAACTTTTAGGTCAAACTAAATTAGTTATATTTGCAGAATTAAACGCAACTTTAGCAAACGGACATAACGTAATAGTAGGACTAGGAGTAACTAACGGAATGGAACTTAACGCAGGTACTATGGATAGTGGTGCTGCATTCGGAGACAGAAACGGTTACACTCTTACATTTGACGGAATGGAACCAATCCCTTTCCCAATGGTAGCAGATTACACAACTAATCCTTTTGACAATTCAGCGTTTACTAATGTTTCAATCACTACATCTTAATTAGTTTTCTTATATATTCTTGATTAGGGAGAGCTTCGGTTCTCCTTTTTCTTTTTAAAGCAAATAAATTCATAGTATTTCTATTATATACTAGACAAACTAACTATGATACAAGCAACAACAGAAAGTAACTTTATTATATTTGTACAAACTGAGGACAATCGTATCAATACGTTGGTAGCTTCTACTCAGATAAGACACTTAGTTAAATTTACAAACGACTTAGATAAGTCTGTTCAATATGCTTATGGTGCTACTGAAACGATTAAAGATAGGATTACTACTATTAGAATTAATTATGCTGCTGTGCCTGATATTTACACAGGAAAAACTAAGCTATTTCCTGCAGGATATTGGAAGTACGAAATTTACGAGGTTAGTTGGAATGGAACAGTAACTATTTCTTCAGGCAATGCACCTGCAACTGAAGATGATGTTTTAAGTCCTGCTGCTGATAATAAAGGAGTAGTGAATGGGTTAGTTACTAAGGGAAAGATGTACCTAGCTGAAAAAGACGGAACGCAGCAAGTTCAATACACACAAAGAGAAGCACCAACAGAAACAAACTATATATATTACGGACAATAAAATAAAAAAAAATGGCAATAGAAAACGTACAACAATTATTAACTGAGCAACTAGGAAAGCATAGATGTGATGTTATTACAACTACAGCAATGTCAGGTAAGGACTATTATGCAATTCACTTTGTTACTGAAAGTGTAATAGCTTCAATAGCTGCATCTAATATTCAAACAGGAACAGGTTCAGCAGCAGCAAGTCTACATACGACTATACCTGCGGGAACGACTTTATTTCTTCAATGCACAGCTATCACTTTGACTAGTGGTTTAGCTATTTGTTACTACGATCAAGTTATATAATGTTAGCACTTAAACAAGCATTAAGTTTAGTAAGCACTAATACGTTAGGAGGTTGGCAGCCTTCTGATGAAACAGGTTTAGAAGCGTGGTACAAATTCAATACAGGAATCACGTTAAATGGTTCTGATGTTTCGGCTTGGGCTGATAGTTCTGAAAATAGTTTTAATATGGTTCAGGCTACAGCTAGTGAACAACCTGCTTATAACTCAGGAAATATAGAGTTTACACCTGCTGACACTCACAATTTAGGTTCGGCTAGTGACATCACTTTAAGTGGTGTTTTTACTATTGGAATAAAGTTAAACATAGCAGCAACAGGTGGAATTATTATCGGTGATAATACAACAGCAGGTGAATTTTTCAAAATATTTTCTACTACTGTATTAAGAATGAAGATTGATAATGTAATAGCAAGTTTAACCTTAGACAGTGAGGTTTGGGGTGATGGATATTTGATTGTAACAAGAAACGCAAGTAATGTATTAACTCTTTTTTGGAATGGGGCAGAACAAACTACAGCGACACCTACACTTTCAGGAACTGCTAACATTGACACAATAGGAGTAAGACTTTCAGACCTTAATCCTTATGACGGAACAATTAGCGAAATACAAATATTTGACACAGAAAGCACAGCACTTACAGCTAATGTAAACACTTATTTATCAAACATATAAAATGGAAAACATAATTAGTATAAACTTAGAAACTCAAACTGCTCCAATAGTACAAGAAGTAAGAGGTCGCGACTACATAGAATACGGAACGGAAGATTGGAAAAACCTCTATCCTCAGTTTCTTATTGACCTTTATTACAACAGTTCAACACACGCTGCAATTATTAATGCTACAGCTGAAATGATAGCAGGAGAAGACTTAATAGCTGAAGAAGAAGATACTAATTTAGAGTCTTATGTTAAGCTTAAGAAGTTTTTAAGACACGCTAATTCTAATGAAAGTTTACACCAAGTAATAAAGAAAGTTGCTTTTGATTTTAAGCTTCAGGGAGCTTACGCTATACACTTAGTTTGGAATAGAGAAAGAACAGAAATAGCAGAGCTTTATCACGTACCTGTAGAGCGTGTAAGAGCAGGAAGACCTAATGAAATGGGTAAGGTTGATACTTACTTTATAAGTGCTGATTGGGCAAACACTAGAACAAATAAACCATACCCTGTAGCAGCTTTTAATGTGAATGATAGAACTTCAGGAAGTCAGTTACTTTATACAGGTGCTTACAGTCCTAATATGGATGTATATCATACACCTGATTATTTAGCGGCTAACAATTGGGCTTTAGTAGATCAAAAAGTTGCTGAGTTCCACTTAAACAATATAGAAAATGGATTTTCAGGCTCGTATTTTGTGAGTTTCGCAAATGGAATTCCAACATCTGAGGAAAGAAGACAAATAGAACAAAGTTTAGTAGAGAAATTTACAGGAGCTTCTAACTCAGGGAAGTTTATTTTAACATTCTCAGATGATAAGACTAGAACACCTGAAATAACTCCTATAAGCGTTTCTGACGCAGACAAGCAATATTTAGCACTACAAGAGCTATTGGTTCAAAACATTCTAACAGGTCATAGAGTAACAAGTCCTATGCTTATGGGTATTAAATCTGATACGGGATTAGGTTCTAATGTAGATGAACTTAATGCAGCAGGAAATTTCTATCTTAATACAGTTGTAAAGCCGTTTCAATTACATATCTTAAATACTTTACAGACTATATTCTCAGTAAACAATATGGACTTGCCTGTTAAGTTCGTTCAATTAAAACCTATTACAGTAGAGTTTACTTCAGAGGACTTAAAAGGAGTTATGACGGACGACGAAATCAGAGAAGAAGTTGGATTAAAACCTTTAGCAGATGTCGAAGTTAGAGAAGACTTTAAAGAAGAATTTGCTAAAGTTGGAATGATAGATGGAAAGCCTGTATTTGATACAATAGAAGAAGCTGAAGCACACGCTAAGTCAATTGGTTGCGAAGGGTATCACGAACACGAACTAGAAGGACAAACAGTCTATATGGCTTGCAAAGACCATTCATCAGCTACAGAACTATCTAAGTTTATTGAAGAGTTTGGAGAAGATATACCTGATAGCTATGAGTTAATAGAAGAAGAAAAGGTAGAAGATGAACATTTAGACTTTGACTTTGAAGAAGTGTTAAATGAGATAATGGACGAGAAGGTTCAACTAGCTTCAACAGGTAGAGCAATTCCAAGCCGTAAGTCAGAGCAGGATGGACTATCTAAAAAGTCTTTTGATTATTTTAGAGTAAGATATATTTATGCTAATGATAATTTCTTAGAAAATAAAACAGGTCAAACTCGTAATTTTTGCAAACAAATGATGGGTGCCAAAAAATTGTATAGAAAAGAAGATATACAAGCTATGTCTGATAAAGTTGTGAATGACTACTACTACTCTAAAAATCAAAAACGAAACATTGGATGGGGGCCTAAAGGTGCTTTAAAATATGATGTGTTTAAGTACAAAGGCGGCGGCAACTGTTCTCATTTTTGGTTAAGACAAATATTTAAAACTACAATAGGAGAGTCAAGAACAACAAAAATAGAAGATGCTGATATGATTGGCTACACAAAAGCTAAGTCAGAAGGATTTACTGCTAAGAAGAACGACAAGCTAGTAGCAAAACCACCAAAAAGAATGAAGAATAAAGGATTTTTAAAACCAAGATAATTATGGCATACGTATTATTTATATCAGAACAGAAGCTTAAAGACAGCACAGCAATAAACTTAAATTTAAGTACAGACTTATTATTGCCTTATGTATTACAGGCACAAAAACTGTATGTTGAACCTAAACTAGGAACTACACTTTACGAAAAATTAGAAAGTTTAATTACAGCAGGAACAATCGGAAATGTAGGTAATGAAGCATACAAGACTTTAGTTGATGACTATATTGGTGATATGCTTCCTAATTGGGCTTTTTATCACGCTATACCTTTTTTAAGATTTAAGATAGAGAACGGAAATATTTACAGCAAAACAAGTGAAACGGGAAATAGTCTTAGTACGGAAGAAGCTCAACACCTTAGAGAAGAAATTAGGAACACATCTGAGTATTACACGGAACGTCTAATTGAATATGTAACTAATAACACAACTAGCTTTCCTGAATATAATCAGAATAGTGGGGCTGATATTTCAGCAGACCAAAATGCGTATTACAACGGGATGAACCTAGAAACACCAATGAGACAGGGAACTAAACTTACATTAAGAAACTTTTTAAATGCTTCTGATTACTAATGAAGAAACACTATAAACCAAAAACTATAAATGTTACTAAGTTAAAGACTTACTTAGATAAAAAAACAAAACAAAATGACCGAAGTAAAAGATACTCTACAAGTAGGCTTAGCTAATTTTTCAGCTATTGGGTTTACTCTAGCAAGTGCAAATGAAATACTAAGTTTTGTTGCACTAATACTTTCAATAGCATATACTATATATAAATTCATTAAATTTGAAAAATCTAAATAGATGGCTCGTAAAGTTATTACAAGCGCTTTTAAGAGCGTTAAAAAGAAGCGAAAGGGAGTACACTCAAAAAACGCAAGTAAAGGACAGAACGGATTTAAAAAAGCCTACAGAGGTCAAGGGCGTTAATCTTTTAATCATTAGAGATACATTTACAAAAGAAAGCACTATTGGTCGTTTGTATATCAATGGTGAAAGTTTTTGTGATACCTTAGAAAATCCCTATATCAATAACGAGAGAAACATAAGCTGTATTCCTGAAGGTTCTTATAAAGTAAGACTAAGACTTCCAAGAGAAAGCGCAACAAGAGATTACTTACATTTATTAGTTAAGGACGTGCCAAATAGAAGTTATATCTTATTTCATATAGGTAATACAGCTAAAGATACAAGCGGTTGTATTCTAGTAGGAAATGGTCGTAAACAAGACATTGTTGAAAACTCTCAATTAGCTATGGACTTACTAATCAAAGAAATAGTAAATTTGGGCGGTGAAAATATTAATTTAATAATCAAAAATAAATAGTTATGAAAAAGTTTTTAGAGAAGTACTTGATCGGTCAAATGGTAAAGAGTAAGAAGTTTTGGTATGCAGTAAGTTCAGTAGTAGTTCCTGCTTTAGTTTCTTATTTAGGAGTTGATGAAACAACTGCAAAAGATTTGTACTATGCAATTCTTACTTTAATTGTTGGTCAGGGAATAGCAGACGTTGCTAAAAAGTAATAGATACAGATTAAAGCCACACGAAATAGTGGCACTAGAAAAAATGCGAGAAGCCGAGACTAGAAATGTTCTAGTTATTGGCGACTTGCACGAACCGTTCTGTTTAGATGGCTACTTAGACTTTTGTATAGAACAATACTATGCTTATAATTGCACAGAGGTTGTGTTTATAGGTGATGTAATAGACAATCACTACTCTAGCTATCACGAAGCTTCAGCTGATGGAATGGGTGGCTTAGATGAGCTTGAATTGGCTATTAAGAAAATAGGAAGATGGCGAGACGCTTTTCCTATGGCTACAGTTATAATAGGAAACCACGATAGAATTATAATGCGTAAAGCTCAGACATCCTCAATACCTTCTAAATGGATTAAGTCTTTCAAAGAAGTATTAGAAACTCCTGATTGGAACTTTGTAGAACGATACGAAACAGATGGAGTACAATATATACACGGAGAAGGAGGTACGGCTCGTACTAAGTGTAGGGCTGATATGATGAACACCGTGCAAGGACATTTACATACCCAATGCTATACAGAACACTACGTCGGAAAAAAGTTCAGAGTATATGGAACTCAGGTCGGTTGTGGAATAGATCACAAGTCGTATGCTATGGCTTACGCCAAATATGGTAAACGTCCTGCTGTTGGCTGTGCAGTAGTTCTCAATAACGGTCAAACTCCTATCAACCTTTTAATGCCTTTGTAATGCAATTAAAAGACTCAACTAAGCTAAGTTTATTTTATTTTGCACTTATTTTAATAGTTTTATATTTCTCTATTTAGGTTTTTAACGTCTTTTTTAACCTCTTTTATAACTAATTTCAATCTTTTTTTAATTTATTTTAGTATCATTTACTAGATAAGGAATAACTTTTTTTAATATTTTTAGTTAAAAAGTTTGTTAAAAGTTTGGTTAGTAAGTTTTTTATTGTATCTTTGTGCTATCAAAAAAGGGGTAAAGAATACTAAGAGAGATAACCTAACCTACTTGGAAATCAAACTTAAAGAAACCAACTCCCCTTTTTTTTTTAAAACAAAATTAAATTAATTAAATAATCAAGAAATGGAAAACTTTAAAACAGTAAACAAAAACACAAACGCAACTTATTTTTTAAATGAAGAAGAATTAATAAACTTTTTTAAAAAAAATAGGGTTCAAAATTACAGTATTACAAACTTAACAAAGCAAAAGAGAATAAGAATAAACAAGATTTTAGATGTTGTTGCACACTTAGCAATAATAGGAGCTTCAATATTAGCTACTTTAATTTACATTCAAAACTATTAAGATGACAATACAAGACGCAGAATACTTAGAACACTCTACTTATGTAGATTACAGCGAGCCTAAAATATCTTTTATAACAGGTAAGCCAATTGATGACACTAAAGTAATAGCTGAACATTGGCTGTTAAAACCTCAATACATTCCTGCTATGGTAACAAGATCAGGTGGGAATGACTTAGTAAACAATAGTCGTTCAGTAGTTGTTGTAGGAACTGCTTTACAATGCTACAGGAAGTTTTGTGAAATGCTCAAGACTAAAGGTTGGCAACAGAAAGACTGTTGGGATATAGAGCTAAAGTCAATATATAAAACACACTATAAGAATAATGGCAATTTGCCTGTAATAATAAATTTAAAATAATGGAAGAAACACACAAAAGACTGCACGAAATAAATACTTTTCAATGTGTAGATAACGAACTATACCTAAGAGGTAAGGATGAAATGGGAGCAGACTTTACAATATGCTTTGACGCTTTTAACTTCTTAGAGTGGATAGACAAAGAACAACTAGAATACATTAAAGAACAAACAATTAAATACATACAAAAGAAATGAAAACAACAGTAAGTGAGTACGAATTTAACAGGTGGTTTAAAGAAAACAGACCAAACAATTTTAGCTATGCAGGTAGACAAGTTTTATTTGAGTGGTTAGAAGAATACGAAGCAGATACAGGAGAACAAATAGAGTTTGACCCTGTTGCTTTATGCTGCGAATATACAGAGTATGAGGACTTAGATGAATTTAAAGCGAACTATACTTGTGAGGAATACCAAGACATTGAGGATTGGGAAGGCATTAATGACTATACAATTACAATTCCTGTAGGAGAAAAAAGTTTTATAATACAGAATTTTTAAATTAAATTTATTATTTTTAACGAAATTATTAACAGGCAAAAATCCTAGCCAATTAACATAGGTAGAATATATGAAAACAGAAGAAAAGCAGGATTATTTAATAGCTATACAAAGCGAATTAAAAGCTCCTAAGAACCAATTTAACAGTTTTGGTAAGTATAAGTATAGAAGTGCTGAAGACATCTTAGAAGCTGTTAAACCATTACTAAAGAAGTACAATTGCTATTTAACTATTACAGAAACTACAAAGGAGATTGCAGGGTATTTAGTTTTAAACTCTAAAGTATCAATTTCAGATGGAGAAACTAATATATCAGTAGAAGCTCAAGCAGGCATTAATCCTGAACGCAAAGGAATGGATATAGCTCAGAGTTTTGGTTCAAGTAGTTCTTACGCTAAGAAGTATGCTTTAGGTAATTTATTTTTATTAGATGACACTAAAGACGCTGATAGTAATAAAGTAAATGAACCAATTGCTAAAGTTAAACTTAAAATGACTACAGATATTTACAATTCAATGTTAGAAGCAATCAATATAGGGAAAGGTAATATAGTCTATGAAAAGATGAATAACTACAAAATGACAAATAAGCAATCAGAAAAACTTTCTGAAATGATAACAAATACACGAATTAAACAATAATTAATAAAGACCTGCACAAACAGGCACAATAAAAATGGAAGTAACAGGAAAACTAGTAAAGAAACTTGAATTAGAAACAGGAGTATCTAAAGCAGGTAAAGAATGGAAGAAGCAATCTATCTTAATTGACACAGGTGGAGAGTTTAATAATGAAATATGTGTTAGTGCCTTTGGAGATAAATTAGAGCAAATGCATAAGCTAGAAGTAGGTATGGAGGTATCAGTTCTTTGTAATGTTTATTCAAGAGAATACAACGGAAGATATTTTCACAATATAGATGGCTACTTTTTCACTAACCAAAGCAACAAAAAATCAGGTAATTTATTAGACAATAAAGATACTATGATGAATGGTGATGGAGATATGCCTTTCTAAGATGAATACAGAAGATAACTTTAAAAACCTTTGCGACCTTACTACAAATTTAGTAGGGTTGCCTAAAGGCTCTCTAGCTTTGAAAAGCAGAAAGACGGAATATCAAGTGCCTAGAATGGTAGCTGCTATGGTTGCAAGACTAGAAGATGAAACTCACAGAGAAGTAATTGCTAAAGTCTTAGATAGAAACAGAACAAGCGTGAACCATTATGAAAGATGTCACTCAGCTAACTATACTTCTTTTCCTTTATATCGTAATACATTTAACAAAGTGTACAATGCTTATGCTGAAATTAAAGACGCTAAATTGACTTTCATAGACTTGTATAACTTACAGGAACATTTGAGGAAAAACGGAATACACGATAGCTCAAAACATCAGACAACTATCCGTATTGTTTCAGGTCAATTTGGAAAAGATGTTAAAGTTTCTTACAAAGACTTTTACAATCAGTTAGAATTATGTAAGTTAGCCCTCCAAAATTATCAACACGAAATTGAAGTAATATGAAACATTTATTAAGTAGTTCAGCTTTTTTAATAGTGAACAAGCAATTAGCGAAGCAGGTAGGATTGAAGGGTGCAGTCCTACTTGCTGATCTAATTAGCAAAGAAGAATACTTTATAGCTAACGGAATGACTGATGGTTGGTTTTTTAATACAGCTAAGAACATAGAGGATGATACTTGTTTAACTTCACACCAACAAAGAAAAGCAATTAAAAGACTAAAAGACTTAGGTATTATAGAAACTAAAGTAGTTGGTATTCCTGCAAAGCAGCACTTTAAAATAATGGAAGCCAAGTTGTTAAGTTATTTTAATACTAGTAGTGAAGAAACTGCAAAACTAGTTGTTAAAAAAACGCAAACTAGTTGTAAAGAAAGTGAACAACTAGCAGTTAAAAAAACGCAAACTATTAATAAGAATAAGAATAATAATAAAAATAATATATCTAATAGGCGTAATGATTTTGTATTTGAGGTTTTGTCTTTTGATTATGACGAAAGTATTTTAAACGGGTTTATAGATTATTGGACAGAACCTAATAAGTCTAATACAAAAATGAAATATGAATTAAATAAAACTTGGAGTACAAAGCTCAGACTAAAGAATTGGGCAGCCAATCAAAAGAAATGGGATAAACCAACTAATAACACTTTATCACATAGACATCAAAAAGGACAAGATTATGGTGATGGAACATTTTAAAAAGAATATGAGAACAATAGAAGATACATTTAAACAAGCTGACTTTCTTAAACCTAAAGTTTACAACAGGTATAAGCTAGGAACTAAAGAAGAATTAAAAGAAATGTTTATTAAGGCTTTTAAGTATTATGACAGAACAATTGATAAGTATGAACATCTTCCTTCTTATGATGAAATTATTGATTGGCTAATAGACACAAGAGGTAGAGGTTTGATGCTTATGGGAGAATGTGGTTTAGGTAAATCAACTATTTTAAATTATGTAATACCTGCTATATTCAGAACCAAAACAAATAAAGTTCTTAGAAGCGTTCCTGCTAAAGAATTAGCAGCAGTAGAAAGAAATGTTGCGCCGTTTATTATAATTGATGACTTAGGAACTGAAAGCATTAAGAATGATTACGGCACAAAGATAGACGCTGTTGCTGACGCTATTTCTTATGCTGAAGATAGTTCTAAGACTTTACTAATAACAACTAACCTATCACCAAATTCACTGAAAGAAAGATATGATGAACGAACTTTAGATAGATTAAGAAAGTGTAAGGTAGTAATTATTAAGGGTAAAAGCTTTAGAAAATGATAGGTTGGGTATTAATAACAGCCATTGTAATGTGGCTAATAAGAAAATTAAGATGAAGATATTAACAATCGTATGGGGAATAATAATTCTACTTTGTATTTTAGAAGCAATATTTTGTACTAAGTTTGAAAATGAAATTTGAACGAAAAGCACATAGAGAAAGACAGAACAAAGCTTTAAAACAGTTTTGCAATCACTTTGATTTGACTTACGGTTCACATCAGGAATATGCTCACATTGACGCAGTTCTTTATAACAAAGGAAAGATAACAGGCTTTGCAGAAGTAAAAGGAGTTCACAAAAATATAGAGGACGGTCAAGACGTTATAGTAGCTATGCGTAAAATAGTAAGAGCTCAACAACTTCAAGTTAATAGCGGTAAACCTGTTGCAATTATATGGGCTTTTAACAATGCAATAGTATATGAAAGAATAAATAATTTAAAAGGGATCTTTTATTATGGTGGTAGAGCAGTCAGGGAAGGAAGCACCTTTGACCAAGAACAACTCGTTAAAGTATTAATTAAAAACCTAATAAGAATTGAAGAAGACAGTCAGTAAATTAAAAAAGGAACTTGACAAGTGGTTTAGTATTTATATAAGGCTTAGAGAAGCTAACGAATACGGATTGTGTCAATGCTTCACTTGTGGTAAGGTAGGTCATTATAAAAAAGATGGTATGCAAAACGGACACTTTCAAAGTAGGAAACATTTGTCTACTCGCTTTGATGAGGAGAATTGTCAGGTACAATGTGTTAAATGTAATGTCTATGCTTGGGGTGAACAGTACAAGTTCAGTCTTGCTTTAGACGGCAAGTATGGAGAAGGCAAAGCTGAAGAGTTACAATACTTAGCTAGAACAACTTTGAAGATAAGTCGTGTTGAATATGAAGAAAAGATAAGTTATTACAAATCACTTGTTGATAAGTTAAAAAAAGAAAAAGGAATTGAGTAAACTTTTTTTTATCTTTGACGTATGATAAATCCGATTTATGCAAGTGAAGAACACAAGCAAATAATAGAAACCTATTTAATGATGTGCAGAGAGTTCTCAAAAGAAGTAAGCACAAAAGCAAAATACAATAACTACTTAGATGTAGTAGACATAATACTTGAATACCATAACAACTATGGCAAAGGAGTTAGAGAAAATAATTGGTACGATTGGTTAATGATAATACCTATAAACTTATCAGTAGCAACAAATGGGTTCTTTGCAGGGCTTGAAACAAAAAGTAACTCAGCTACACTTAGAGCTTATAAAACTGTACTTGACGAAATGGTTCACGATGTAACAGATAAGATTGACGCTTTAAAACAAATCAATGACTGAGATATATGCAGAAATATCTAAACTAAGTTCTAAGTTTAGAGAAATGTGTTACGGACTTACGCAAGATGAAGAAGCTATCAATGACAGTGTTCAGGAGCTTATGCTTTACTACTTACAGATGAACCCTGAAACTCTTAAAGGTATTTGGGAGAAAGACGGACAAGAAGGATTAATTAGATACGGAGCTGTAGTATTGAGAAGGAGCTTAACAAGTGCAAGAAGTCCATTCTATTATAAGTATAATAAATATTACACTCATATAAATAATTATTACGAAACAAATTTTACTCAAGGACATACTAGAAGTATATATAATATACCTGAAGCAATAGAAGAATACAAATGGGAAAAGTTAGAAGAAATTGATAAAGTGTTAGATCAGCAAACTTGGTACGATAAAAAGATATTTGAAATTTATTACTCAGGAGAAACACTAGACAGTCTAGCTAGTAAGACAGGTATAAGTAGAAACAGTTTATTTACTACAATAGATAAAGTAAGAGAGATACTTAAAAAGGAATTGAATGAATAGATTTTTTGTACCTAATGAAATTTATAAAGATAGGATTACGATTTGTAAGTCTTGTGTTTATTATTTTAAACCTACAGGGAATTGTAAAATTTGTACCTGTTTTATGAAAGTGAAGGCAAGAATTGCTACTCAACATTGTCCTCAGAAGTATTGGGATAAAACAACAGAAGTAGAAACTCCTGAAAGTTTACCTCAAGAAATAGTAGATGAAATTTTAGATATGTGGAAAGACTTAAAAACAGGTAGGGCAAAAGACCAAGCAGCTAAAAAGAGAATGATTGAAACATATAACACAATATACAATACTAACTACAGTCCTAGAACGAATTGTGGCTCTTGTATTTCAACTTGCTTTGATGGAATAAAAAAACTATATAAAGAATATGCTAAGGGCTAAA
>Ga0209337_1001483_pt1 | contig 17754 bp, 21 predicted proteins | sample LinPmetageLP53_FD_184044 | JGI IMG/M metagenome (GOLD analysis project Ga0209337, IMG submission 184044) | Marine viral communities from the Pacific Ocean - LP-53 (SPAdes) (version 2) | ecosystem: Environmental > Aquatic > Marine > Oceanic | place: Pacific Ocean | collected 2010-02-08 | reverse complement strand
AAAATTTAATACAAACTATGCTATAATGGAATTTTTATGGTATTTATCTAGAAATAAAAGGGTAGATAATATTGGCAAGTGCGCAAGCATCTGGCTTAGGATACAAGATGGACAAAATGAAGTAGAGTCTAATTACGGAAGTTTTATTCTTGGAGAACAATGGAATTGGATTAAAAAAGAATTAGCAAAAGATAAAGACTCTAGGCGATGTACAATTGTAATAGGCCAACCATACCATAAAACTAAAAATTGGCATGATATTCCATGCACACAATATCTTCAAGTATTTATTCGAGATAATAAATTACACCTAGGCGTTAACATGCGAAGTAATGATATTATATTTGGTATGTGTAATGACATATTTAATTTTGCACTTTTTCAGCAACTCATGCTAAATGAACTAAAAGAAATATATCCAGAACTAGAGCTAGGCTCATACTACCATCAAGCAGGTAGTTTACATCTATATGATATGCATTATAATATGAGAGATAATATACTTATGGACGCATCTAAACAGGTTCGTACTAAATTAGTAGACGTAAAAAATAGTCAATGGATATTAAAACCTGAAATAACTATAGATTATATAGACAAAGAAAAAATATTTTTGCCACAAAAAAGTATGGAAAAGATAGAATTAGTAGACTTTACGAATAAACAAATAAAAAAGTTATTTATATGAAAAAGAAAGAATCAATATTAAAACAAGCTGATGATGTAGTAAACAACAGATCAGAAGAAAAAGAAAGACAGTATGGTCCGTTTAGTGAAGGTATGGAACGTGCTGCAAAAATAGCCAGTGGCATGACTGGAAAAGACTTTAATGCAGAAGATATGTATTCAGCTCTAGTAGCTTTAAAACTATCCAGGCATTCATATAACTATAGAGAAGACAATTTATTAGACTGTGTTGCCTATATTGGTGCACTAGATAACTATATCAAAGAGAGAAAATAATGAAAATATCAAAAATTAGAGACGTAAAAACCCCAACAAGGGCAAACCCAACAGACGCAGGTATAGATTTCTTTATACCAGAAGACCATGTATTTAGCTATTTAAAACCAGGAGCTTCAGTATTAATACCATCAGGCGTAAAAGTTAATTGTCCAGAAGGCTATGCACTTATAGCATTTAATAAATCAGGAGTAGCTGTTAAAAAGAATTTACATGTAGGTGCATGTGTAGTAGACCATGGCTATCAAGGAGAAATACATTTGAATTTAACAAATGTTGGTTCCCAAGACCAAACTCTAGAGGCTGGAGATAAGATAGTTCAGTTTGTATTACTACCTTTAGGTGACCCAACAGTAGAACTAGTAGAAGAAAATAATTTATATGAGTCAGTATCTTCAAGAGGTGAAGGCGGATTTGGTTCATCAGGAACAAAATAGAATATGTGGGAAGTAGAAATTAGTATACCAAAACATAAATGGGAAGTAATGTACCATACATTTGAAAAAATAGAAGACCTATCAAAAGAAATAAATTGGATTATGGGACAAGAAGACGACCTAGAAGAAAAGATACCTATTGATTTAATAGAAAAAATAAAAGTATATAAAATATGATAACACTAACAGACAAATTACAGGACAAAAATATAAAGGTTGGAATAGATGGATTATCTGGACCTATTTCAAAAAGAATATCTAATCATAATGGTGCATGGGCCCACAAAGTATTAAATCAGTGTATAAATGCCGGTTATACAAACGTTACAATTTTAGATAAAGGCGAAAAACTTAATAGTTATGACGCAATTATACTTTACATGGGTATAAGTTATGAGGGTACCCTTAATCTCTTTGGAGGTTTAGGTGACGACTTTTGTAAAAAGATGATTCAGCTAGAAAGTTTCCCCGGAATATTATTATCCCTACAACATGAAATGCCAGATCTTGTAGATATGGTTTCTAAAAGACTTAAAAATAGTTCTACTTCTCCTTTTGCAAAAATAATAGATTTAGAAGAATTACAAAAAGCTGTTGATAAAACGGAAAAATTCGATAGGGTAGAAAAGACTACAAAATTATGTTTTGGTGATAGTCATTCTTTTTCTATGTATCAACCTGGATATATGACCAGTAGAAATGATGGATTAACACTTTATTCTGTATTAAGAGACGGATTAAAAGATAAAATGATGGAAAAGTCTGGAATAAACACAGATGATTTAACGCATTTAACTTTTTATGCTGGAAACATAGATATAAGACACCATATCTGTAGAAGAGAAGATTGGCGTAAAGCTATGCAAGTAATGGTACTATACCTTGCAGACCAAATAAATTGTTTAGGTATAGAAAATGTAGAATTAGTGCATGCTATACCTATTGAAGATGAAAGTAGAAAATTACCTAAAACAGGATATTATAAAGATACACCATTTTATGGAACATGGGAGCAAAGATCTGAAGCAGTAAAAATATTTAATGAAACAATAGATTCAGTTTGTTATCAATGGGGTTGGACTGCCAAATCTTGGCCTAAAGAAATGTTGAATGAAAAACAACAATTATCATTTGATGCAATGGAAAAACCAAAAAGTGTACACGTCAGTAGAGAATTTTATAGGTGGGATATGGAAAACAATTGTGAAAATAAATATCACAAAAGTGAAGTTTTTTTATCTTAGCTTAGTATTTATTATGGGAAAATTAATAGTGAAATAATTTTACCAATTGAAAAATTTTTATTATATTATAACTAAATAACAATTAAAGAGGAATTAAAATGTCAAAAAAAATTAAAGTAGGAATTATAGGAACAGGAAACTGTGCAAAATCATTGGTAGAAGGGGTTCAATATTATGCTGAACATACCGATGCAAAAACTGGTGTAATGAAAACAGATATTGGTGGCTATTTAGCTGGTGATGTTGAATTTGTAATAGGGTTTGATATAGACGAACGTAAGGCTGGTTTACCTTTAGGTAAAGCATTACAACAAAAACCAAATTGTGCATGGAGTATTGTAGATACTATTGAATCTAAGGCTCCTGTATTTGAAGCACCTGTTATTGATGGTTATGCTGGTTTAATGGATAATTATCCTGAAGAAAATAGATTCTTAGTTTCTGAAAAGTTAAGAAATTCTACAGATATGAATAGAGTATCTTGGACCAACAAATTAGAAAGAAAATGGAAGGATAAAATTATTAAAGAATTAAAAGCAAGAAAAGTAGAAGTACTTGTTAATTATTTACCAGTAGGTTCCCAAAAGACAACAGAATTTTGGGCTGAAATTTGCCTAGAAACAGGTATTTCTTTTGTAAACTGTATTCCAGTATTTATTGCATCAGATCCTGCATGGGAACAAAGATTTATTGACGCAGGTATACCATTAATTGGCGATGATATGCGTTCTCAATTTGGCGCAAGTATTTTATCTCAAATGTTGCAAGAATTAGCTTTTGAAAGAGGTCATCACGTAAAAGCCCATATCCAAAGAAATGTTGGTGGTAACACAGACTTTTTAAATATGGAAGATAAAACTAGATTAGCTTCAAAAAAGATTTCTAAAGAAAACGTTATTAGAGCACAAAATGAAATTAGAAATATTTCTACTGATGATTCATTCCTACATGCAGGACCATCTGAGTATATTCATTTTTATGGAGACAATAAGGTTGCAAACTTTAGATTAGAGCTTGAAGGTTTTGGTGGTTCTCCAGTACTATTTGATGCCCAGTTAAGTGTGCAAGATAGTCCAAATTCTGCAGGAGTAGTAATAGATGCAATTAGATACTTAAAGGTTGCAAGAGAATTAGGAGTAGTTGGTGCATTAAGAGGTCCTTCTGCATTTACCCAAAAAACTCCACCAGATCAGATGATGTTTTCAGATGCTGTTTATGAATGTACTGAATTAGCTAATAGAAGGTTAACAAAGTCTACTTCAAAACAAATGAATAAAGCAAAATCATAATGAAAGTTATAAACGGATTCGATATTGACGGTGTACTAAACTTAGGTAATGGTAAATGCGGAATACACCCAGGTCCGAACGATGTAATAATTACTGGTAGAAGTTATGAAGAAGAACCTGAAACAAAAGCATTTTTACTTAGGAATGGAATAAATAACCACGTATATTTTAACCCATTAACATTTGACGAAAAATCTAGACAAAGCTCAGGCGAACATAAAGCCAGAACTTTAAAATTCTTAAAAAATGAAGAAAAAATAGAGGTAGAATTTTTCTATGAAGATGATGAAATTCAAAAGGCAGAAATAGAAAAAGGATGTGATTGGGTAAAGGTAATTCATGTCTGCCATGACTTTACACCTAAAGAAAACATGAGACATTGGGAAGAACTTAATGGATAATATTTTAATAAAACCTGGAAGCACAAAAGACCAATTACTAAGAAATAGTATTGATTGGGATATTTTAAAAGATTATGAATATTTTGTAAAAATGGTTAATAGAAGAACACTATTCCAAAAAGGAATAGTTGACTCGTATAATCCAACAGATCCAGCATTAGGTTTAGAGGTAGAATATTTTCACCCATCAATAACTGCTGATGATAGAATGGTTTATATCATGGAAAATATTGTTACTGTTCCAGGATTAAAATGGCAAAATGTTATAGGTAATACAATTATATCTCACTTTTATGGTGCTAGAGGTGTACACAATGTTTTAACTGGTATAGATGATAATAAAAAAGCCCATATAGATTTTATACTTCTTGGAAAAGAGCAACAACAATTCAAAGATACAGGTATAGTTGGTGAATATACTAAAAAACTTAGAAAAATAGCTGTATCTGCCAAGGAAAATAAACAAAGAATATGGGGTACAACTGAATTACATACAAGTATTCAAACAGCTGGAAGAAGGTTTGTTAATGAATGGTACTTAGGGAATGCAAGACACGATGACAAAGGAACATGGTCTAATGTATCTGAATGGATAGCATCTTGGACACACAGACCATCAGGATATAATCCTAAGAAAACAGTTATGACTGGTATGAGAGAATCTAAAGACCTTTACGAAGGATTCCTATATCTTACAGGTGAAAGCATGATTGGAGATTACTATGGATACCATTGTTCCACTTCAAATTCTGTAAACCCTAAATTAAACTTTAGCCATGATTCTAAATTTGTAGCTCCTGGACCAGGTGCATGTGAAACACTTGAATTAATGTTTCCAAATCTATCTAAAAAAGATGTACCTTTAGGTGAAAGAGTTGTTTGGATAAGAGAAAATCAAAAAGAAATTTTAGATATAGAGTTTCATAAAGAACTATGGAACCATACTACTGAAAATGGAATTAAAATATTTGAAGATGAACAAAATGAGTTAAAATCATATGGTACTGAAGTTAGCCTTTGCCAATATTCTGTTTATTGTAGGCTTAAAAGTAATCCTCACTTAATCAAAAAGAGAAAGGTTGCAAGAGTCACACCCAAAAAACAGGCACCAGAATTACTATTCGAAAAAATGGAAGAGGTTTTAGTAGGAGAAAGCTGTAAAGTAAAAATGATTAAAGAAGAAGAAACATCAGCTGAAATAGTCAATAAAATAAAAATAGCTAAGCCTAAAAAAATAACACTAAACCAAACTAATGTAGAGCTAATAACTAGAATAATGCATTTCCTTGGTGGTAGTGGTGTATCTCACCAACAAGTATTAAAAATTATACAAACAGAAGGTGGCCACGGATTAAGATTAGATAGCAATTGGAAAGAAAGCTGGGCAATAATGCAAGAAATGGTTAAAGCTAATCTTTTAGAAAAACAAGGTGCCTCTTATAATATAAAATAATATGTTTGAAATTAAAGATAGTAATATTGAAGGTCAAGGAGTATTTGCTTCTGAACAGATTAAGAAGAATTGTGTAATAGGACCTGCATACGAAATAACTGGAGAAGTCAATGGTAATTATATAGCAGGAGATATTACTATTCTAGGCTTAATGCATAATCACAGTAATACGCCTACAGCAAGACCTGAAATGTATGATAATACTATTTACTTTGAAGCTATAAACAATATAGAAGTAGGTGAAGAAATAACTTGCGATTATGGTGAATACAATAATATATTAAACATAGAAAAGCCAAAAAAAGATTGGTAGAATTGTTAATAACTTTTCTAAAATAATCACCTATAATTTTTTTATTTGAAATAAAATGATTATATTAACCTATATAAAAATTAAACTATGAGCACATTTAAGCTATCAAGAATTACGTCAAAATTTGACAGGGGTATATACAAAATATATCAATTTGGTTATGATGAAAATAACGAATTTGTAACAAAAGTAGACAATTTTAAAGACTACTTCTTTTACTCAGCAAAACATATAGATGATATACTAGACATCAAACAATTTGATTGTTCTGATACAACTGTATTTTCTTCACTATATGAAGAAGACGTATTTAAAGTACATTATACATCTATAAAGATGAGAAATGAAATATCAAAAAAATATCCAGGTAGAATATTTGAATGTGATAAAAGTCCTGAATTTAATTTTGTTTTAGACAAAGGTTTAGAATGGTCAGACTACAGAAATGTTATGTATTTTGATATTGAAACATGGTATGACCCAGAAAATCCAAGAGATAATATGCCTGAAAAGGCAAAACAGCCTATAACTTCATTGCAATGTTATTTACCAAATAAGGATAAATACTTTGTATTTGCATGGCACCCAGAACATACTAAAGACTATGAAGAACCAAAAATAGTAAACAAAGGTGAGTATGTTTATATGCTTTGCAAAGACGAAGAAAGCATGATACTAGGATTTATCAATATGCTAAACATGATGAAAGTAGACGTAATTAGCGGTTGGTATTCTGCTGGATATGATTTACCATACATTGTTAATAGGTGTAGGGTTCTTGGTTTACCATATGAAAATTTATCCCCAATAAAGGATGTCTATATTAGAAAACGTGGTGACTATTGGAAAGTAAACATCAAAGGCCTAGATCATATTGATATGATGGAAGGTGTAAAAGATATGGGTTATAATCTTCCAAACTATAAACTAGCAACTGCAGTAAAAGAAATAGTTGGAGAATCTGGATTAGATAAATTAACAGATGTAACTTGGAAAGATTGGAAAACAAACTTTAAAGGTTTTATAGAGTATGGTATTAGAGATGTTGAAATCTTAAAAGAAATAAATGATAAGATAAATATCTTCGGACTATATACAACAATTCAGCAAATTGCAAATTTAGATTCTTTAGGATTAGTATTTTATAAGTCAATGATTGTTGATAATTATATACTTAAAGAATTTCACAATAAACTTATTTTTCCAATGAGGCGTAATGGTAGAAAACAACAATACGCTGGAGCAATTGTGTTTAATCCAACTGAACCAGGAGCACATGATAACGTCACTGTTATGGATTATACATCTCTTTATCCAACAAGTATTATGTCTTTTAATCTTAGTCCAGAAACATTTATTGCTTCTGAAAAAGGTTGCAAACAAATAGGTATTGAAATAGAAGATGTAGTTCAACAATTAAAAGATGATGATATAAAATATGTTGATACAGGCAAACACGGAGATTTATTTGGCGAAAGATATTTATTTTATTCTCAAGAACATAAATTAGGATTACTTCCATATGTACTTAAAAAGTTGTTTCTAAAGAGAGTAGAAATAAATAGAGCCCTTAAAGCTGGAGAATATTCGGGTGATGAAAAAATTGCAATGGATAAAAGACAATGGGCATATAAGTTAATTTTAAACTCAGCGTATGGAGCAATGGGATTCAACTTCTTTAGATTATATAAACCTGAAGTAGCTGATGCTATTACATTTTTTGCAAGACAAGCCCTTAAATTTGCAGTATTAGAATTTCAAGGTTATGGCCACAAAACACTGTATGGAGATACAGATTCTATATTTGTAAAATCAGCAGGAGCAAATGAAGAACAAATGGTAAAAAAACTAGATGTATTTAATGAATCATTAAAAGAAAATCTAGTTAAAAAATATAACACAGGACTACAAGATGAATATATGTTAATGGATCTTAAGTTTGAATATGATATGGAAAAAATATATTTTGGTAATTCTAAGAAAAGATACTACGGTATAGTTAGAGATACAGGTAAAAAATATATTAGAGGTATGAATATTATTCGTAAAGATACTCCTGAATTTATGAAAGGAGCCTTAAATAAAATAGCTGAATTTGCAGTTAGAGAACAATTAACACTCAATCATGTTATAGCACTACGTAAAAAAATTGAATCTGTAGATTATAAGCTTATAGGTATATCAAAATCATTTACTAAAAAGTTTGAAGAATATATTAAAACTATGCCACAACATGTAAAGGCTTCGAAGTGGGCAAATAAAAGATTAGATATTGCAATTAATAATACTGATAATCCTTATTTGTTCTATATAAAAAGCAACTGTGAAGAAGATCTGAAACCCAGAGATAGGCAAACGGCAATATGCCTTAACGAAGAAGACTTAGGATTTATAGATAGTAGAAAAGATATATTTGAATTAGACTATGATAAGTTCTTTGAAAAACAAGTACTAGACCAACTAAAAGAATTTAAGTATATTGACAGTGTAAAGGTAATATTAGAAGAATATAAAGAAATAATAAAACAAGAAAAATTAGTAAAATTATAATTAGGATTATATTTATATTAGTAAAAAAACAGTTATGAACAAAAACAAAAATGGAGGTTATATTATGATTGAACCAATCAGAGGAAAAGTAGCAATTAAACAGTTAGACCCAGAAGAAATGTCTTCAGGCGGAGTTATCATGCCAGATATTTCACAAGAAGGTGTTAGTCAAGGAATAGTACAGGCAGTAGGTCCTGGAACTGCAGATGCAGGAGTATTTTTTGAACCACAATGTTCTATTGGGGATATAGTAGCATATCCTAAAAGAGGAGCTTATGCAATAGAAGTAGATGAAGATGAACTACTTGTTGTAAATGAGCGAGATTTATTTTGTATTATTAAAAAAGAGGAAAAATAGTTATGGCAAAAGATTTAGAATTTAATGACAAAGCCCGTTTAGAATTACTAAAGGGTGTAGAACAATTATCAGCAGCAGTTAAATCAACTCTTGGACCAAGAGGAAGAAATGTTGTTATAGAAAAAGAATACGGACAATACCACTCAACAAAGGATGGTGTAACTGTAGCAAAAGAAATAGACCTAGAACACCCACTACAAAATGCTGGTGCGCAAATTGTAAAAGAAGTAGCAAATCAAGTAAATGACGAAGCTGGAGACGGTACAACTACAGCAACTGTATTGGCTGCTGACATTTTAAAGCGAGGATTTAGAAGCATAGAATCAGGAGCACATCCAATTGAGTTAAAACGAGGAATGGATAAAGCCGTTAAAGGTATTGTAAGCTCATTAAGAAACATTAGCAAAGATGTTAGTACAGAAGACGATATTAAAAATGTAGCTACAATTAGTGCCAACAATGATGTTGAGGTTGGAGCTTTAATTTCTGAAGCAATAGAACAAGTTGGTAAAGAAGGTGTAGTTACTGTAGAAGAATCTCAAACAGGAGATACTAGATTAGAAATTGTAGAAGGTATGCAATTTGAAAGTAAATATCTTTCTCCATATTTTATCACAAACAATAATGAAATGCAGGTTGAATTAGAACATCCATGGATATTATTATATGATAAAAAAATTACTTCTATAAAAGAAATTGTAAAAGTATTAGAAGCATGTATTCAACAAGATAAGCCACTATTAATTATAGCTGAAGATGTAGATGGTGAAGCCTTAGCTGGACTTATTGTAAATAAAATGAGAGGAACTGCAAAGGTAGCAGCTGTTAAAGCTCCTGGTTTCGGTGATAGAAGAAATCAGAACCTAGAAGATATTGCAGCTTTAACAGGCGGAACGGTGGTATCTTATCATAAAGGTATGAGATTAGACAAAATTTCCCCGGAAGTTTTTGGCACTGCAGCTAGAATTACCATAAATAATAAATACACTACAATAGTAGATGGAGATGGAACAGCAGAAGCTATAGAAGAAAGGGTTAATGTTATAAAACATGATATTGATAATTCATCATCTAATTATGACAGAGAACAAAACCAAGAAAGATTAGGAAAGCTAGCTGGTGGAGTTGCATTACTTAGAATAGGTGCTGAATCTGAAATTGAAATGAAAGAAAAGAAAGATAGAGTAGAAGATGCTCTTAATGCAACTAGAGCAGCTTTAGATGAAGGTATTGTTCCAGGCGGTGGAATAGCTCTTATGAGATGTGTAGGTAACGAAGATACATTTGATAACCCAGACCAAGAAGCAGGTGCTCAAATTATTTATGGAGCTTGTCACGCACCATTTAAATCTATAATGGATAATGCAGGACTAAACTCAGATTTAATTTGGGATAAGGTATCTAATAGTGATAACAGTAATACAAATACAGGATATGATGCAAGAACTGAAAAGGTTGTAGATATGTTTGATTCTGGAATTATTGATCCAGCAAAGGTAACTCGTGTAGCATTAGAAAAAGCAGTATCTGTAGCTGGAACATTGCTAACAACTGAATGTGTAATAACAAATAAACCCGAAGACGCAGGAAAAGAAGCACCGATGGCTGGTGGCGGCTTTGGAATGATGTAAAGAGAATAAATATGAAAGTAGTAAAAGACAAACAAAATTCAAATGATCCAAAATTTAAAGAACAATTAGCTAAAAATTTAGAAGGATTAAAGTTAAACGATCTTGATGGTGTAACCTGTACAAACTGTGACAATCCAACATTTATTCAAGTATTTCTATTGAGAAAAATATCTGCAGTCCTATCACCAAGTGGTAAAGGAGGATTTTTACCTCTACCAGTTTTTCAATGTTCTAGTTGTGGTTTTATAAACGATGAACTAATGCCAAAGACTGATGTCTAAAGTAGAAGATTCAGTCTGTAAAAAAATTCTTGATAGAGCAAAAGTAGGTAAAGAAAAGTATGGCGTTACTATGGAACGAGACGACTTAAACTTTACACAGTGGATGACTCACCTACAAGAAGAACTAATGGACGCAATAGTGTACATAGAAAAAGTTATTAACAATAAAGATTCTGGTGAAAAATAATTCACCAGAATTTTTTTATATCGCGTAAATTGATTATATTACTATATGCAATTGAAAACACCATATGACTATGCCGTTAAGGCTAGAAAAATGGGTAAGAAAACAATATCTTACTCACAAATAAGTAAGTATTCTAATTGTCCACTTTCTTGGAAATTGGATAAAATAGATAAACATCAAAGATTTGAACCAAATATGTTTCTAGTATTTGGTACTGCTTTTCATGAAACCCTACAATACTATTTAGATACCATGTATAAAACAACAGCAACTGCCGCTGATAAACTTGATTTAGAACAGTTACTAAAGGATAATATGTCAAAAGATTATTCTGAAAGAGTTGCAGAAATGGATGGAAAACATTTCAGTAATCCAGAAGAAATGCAGGAATTTTATTCTGACGGCGCTGCTATATTACAATGGTTTAAGAAAAGAAGAGGTGAATACTTTTCAAAAAAATACACTGAATTAGTAGGTATTGAAATGCCAATATTTAGTCCTGTTGAATATAATGATAAGATAATGTTTATGGGCTTTATGGATTTAGTAATGAAAGAAGGTGATACTATTAAAATTATAGATATTAAAACTTCTTATATGGGTTGGAAAGATAAAAAGAAAAAGAAAGAAGGAAACCAACTTAGACTATATAAGAAATTCTTTTCTGAACAATATGATACAGATATAAAAAACATAGATGTTGAATACTTTATAGTAAAGCGTAAGGTATGGGAAGGCGGTGATTTTCCAGTAAAAAGAATACAAAAATACAACCCTTCTTCAGGCAAACCATCAATAAATAAGGTTGATAACTTACTAAAAGAGTTTGTAGAACATGTTTTTAATGATGATGGATCTTATAACAAAGACGCAGAATATCCAGCATATAAAAATGATTGTACGTATTGCCCATTTAAAAAAGAACACGACTTATGTCCACCTAAAAATAGAAAGATAAAGGAAATAGCATGAAAAGATTATCAGACTACGTAGGAAATACTCCACTTATTCCAATAAAAATAGAAGATAAAACTATTTGGGGTAAAGCTGAACTTATGAATCCAGGTGGTTCTGTAAAAGATAGAATGGCAACATTTATTCTTAACGACGCAGAAATGAGAGGTTTGATTAAGAAAGGAGATACTCTATGTGAAGCAACGTCTGGTAATACTGGAATATCCTTTGCTATGTTAGCAGCTGAAAGAGGGTATAAGATTTATATAATTATGCCTTCTAATATGTCAGAAGAGCGTAAGAAAATATTTAATTTTTATGGGGCTAGACTAATAGAAGTAGATGCTGGAGATTTTGACGGTGCAATAGCCCTTAGAGACAAAATGTGTAAGCAGAAAGGTTGGTTTAATTGTAATCAATTTCATAATCCACTAAATGCAGAAGCCCACTATAAATCAACTGGTCCTGAAATATATAATCAATATAAAGATGCAAATGGCGAACAATCTGTGCCTGATGTTTTAATACTTGGTACAGGAACAGGTGGAACTATAATGGGTACTGGTAAATTCTTAAAAGAAATGTGGCCAAAACTTAAAATTGTAGCAGTAGAACCAGCTGAATCTCCAGTAATGAGTGGTGGAGAACCTGGATTACATGGAATTCAGGGAATTGGAGACGGCAGTAAGTTCTTAGTAGATTTAGATTTTGTAGATGAAGTCGTAACAGTAAAAACTGAAGATGCAAAAAAATATGCTAGAGATTTATCACTTAAAGGAATATTTGTAGGTATAAGTGCAGGATCAAATGTACTTGCAGCAGAGAGATGGTTGAAAAATAATAATAAAAAAAATGCTATTACAATACTTTGTGATAGAGGAGAAAGATACTTTAGTTGCTTATGAAAATAGGAATAATAGGTAGTCGTCTATATGAAAATAAGCGTAAAATAAAAAAAACCATATTTGAATTAAAAAGAAAATTTGGAGAAGACCTAACAATTTTTAGTGGTGGAGACACTGAAGGTGCAGGTAAATACGTAAAAAAATATGCATTAGAATTAGGTTGTACTTATGTTGAAGTTAATCCGTCACATACACCCAAAAATTTATATTCTTATATGAGAAAGGAATGGTATGGTAAAGATTTCAATATGAAAAACTTTTTTGTTAGAAATAAAATTTTAGCAAAAAGTATTGATAAACTGATAGCATTTGTAGAAGATGGAGACAATGCAAATGGAACAGCCAGCACAGTTAAGTATGCTGTTGAATTTAATAAAAAAGTAATTGTGATAACTTAACTTTTTTATGTATATACATATATTTATATATACAAGGAGAATAAGTTATGGAAAAAATAAAGTTAACGTCAGTTAAGGTTGATAAAAACGAACAGCACAGATTTAAGAAAATTTGTCTGGAAAATGGAATGAATTTTCAAAAACTAGTAAATAGGGCATTATACCTCTATAACACAGATGAAAAATTCAAGAAAAAAATAAACGAAATAGAAATTTTAAGTAAACAGTTTTAAATATTAGGAGAAAAAGGTTATGGCAATAGAATTACCAAAGTTAAAACAGGTAGATTTTAATAAACCCAAAAAGAAAAAAATATTTTTACTTTCAGATGATATGAGATTACATTCTGGGGTAGGTACTATGAGTAAAGAATTAGTTTTTAATACTTGTGACAAATATGATTGGGTACAATTGGGAGGAGCAATAAAACATCCAGATCAAGGAAAACGATTTGATATGTCAGCTGACGTACAAAAAGAAACTGGAGTAAAAGATGCTTCAGTTACAGTTTATCCATGTGATGGATATGGAAACCCAGATTTAGTTAGACAACTAATAAAAGTAGAAAAACCAGATGCAATTATGCACTTCACAGATCCAAGATTTTGGGGCTGGCTATATAATATGGAGCATGAGGTTAGACAAGAAATGCCACTATTATATCTTAATATTTGGGATGATTTACCTTATCCACATTGGAATGAAAACTTCTATGAAACATGTGACCTTTTAATGGGTATATCAAAACAAACTGTAAACATAAATAGAAATGTTTGCCAAAGAAAACCAAGAACATCTTGGGACTTAACATATGTTCCACATGGTATTGATGATAGTAAATTCTATCCAATTGATGTTAACCATGCAGACTTTAGTAAAATGTTTGATTTTAAAACCCAACTATTTGGAACAGAAAATCATCCAGAATTTATTGCATTTTTTAATAGTAGAAACATACGAAGAAAAAACGTATCAGGTTTAATTTTATCATATAAATTATTCTGTGACAAACTACCCAAAGAAGAAGCAGCAAATTGTTGTTTACTTCTCCACACCGATAGGGTAGATCAAAATGGAACAGATTTACCTGCTGTAGTTAATGCATTGTGTCCAGATTATGCTGTAAAATTTACAGATAAGAAATTTCCTACAAACGAGCTTAATTATTTATACAATATATCTAATGTCACATGCCAACCATCTTCAGCTGAAGGTTTTGGTTTAAGTATTTGTGAATCTTTAATGACTGGAACCCCTATTATAGCAACATGTATTGGTGGTCTACAAGATCAAATGGGATTTAAAAAAGAAGATGGAAGCTATCTAACTGTAGACGACTATACCACTGATTTTCCAAGTAATAGTAATTTAAAATATACTGAACATGGAGAATGGGCGTTTCCTTTAAAGGCTAATTTATCTTTACAAGGGTCTCCTCCTACTCCTTATATCTATGATTCATCTCCAAATCTAGAACAATTAAGGGACAGGCTTAAAGAAGTATATGATCTAGGATATACAGAAACTAGTAGAAGAGGTTTATCCGGTAGAGAATATGTTATGACTAAAGAAATAGGTATGACAAGCAAACTAATGGGTGAAAATTTTATTGATAGCGTTGAAACAATGTGGAAACATTGGAAACCTAGAAAAAGATTTTCAGTTATAGATACAAAAGAATTAAATATAAAATATCCAGCTGGAACAATATTAGAATAGGGAAAATAGTTATGAAAAAGTTATTAGTATTACAGGGACCTGTTACATCAAGATCAGGTTATGGCGATCACACAAGAGATATACTTAAAAGTATAATTTCAATGCAAAAATTTGATATAAAAGTTATAGATATGAGATGGGGAGATTGTCCTCAAAATGGATTATCTAAAGATGAAGAATATTTACAAGGATACTTTTTTAATCCTCAACAAGGATTACCAAAGCGCCCTGATGTTTTTGTTCAAATATCAGTACCTAACGAATTCCAACCAGTTGGAGAATTTAATATAGGTATTACAGCTGGTATGGAAACAACAGCTGTTTCTGCTCCATGGATTGACGGAGCAAATAAAATGGATTTAATTCTTGTTCCTAGTGAGCACTCAAAACAAACCTTGCTAAGTTCAGTTTATGATAAACTAGATAAGGCAACAGGAAAGAAAGTTGCAGAATTAAGGGTTGAAAAACCCTGCAAGGTATTATTTGAAGGGGCTAATACAGATATATTCTTTAAAACAAATGATGAATCTGATTTATTAAAGGAGCAAATGTCAGCTATTAACGAAAACTTTTGTTTTCTATATGTAGGTCACTGGTTACAAGGTAATCCAGGACATGAAAGAAAAGATATTGCTGGATTAATTAAAACTTTCTGCCAAACCTTTAAGGACAACCCATCACGTACTAGACCAGCACTAATACTAAAAACTTCAGGAGCTACGTTTAGTGTTATTGATAGGGAACAATGTCTTGGAAAAATTAGAGAAATTACAAAACAATTTGGTGAAACTTGTCCTTCTGTTTATTTATTACATGGAGATATGACACCACAAGAATTGAATCAATTATATAATCATTCAAAAGTAAAAGCTCATGTTAGTTTTACACATGGAGAAGGATTTGGTAGACCATTACTAGAGGCTAGTATAAGTGGAAAACCTGTAATTGCACCAAATTGGTCAGGACACATTGACTTTTTAGCTCCTAATTCAATATTATTACCTGGAGATTTAAGAAAAGTACATCCTTCTGCAGTTTGGAAAGACGTAATTATTCCTGAATCTTCTTGGTACTATGTAAATTATGGATATGCTAGTAAAGTTTTTAAACAGGTATTTAAAAATTACAAGGATTATATACCAAATGCAAAAAAACAGGCAAAAATATCTAGAGAAATGTTTTCATTAACTAGTATGCAGGAACAATTTAAGAAAATTTTTAAAGAAGAAGTAATATTAAAAGAGGAAGTTAAAATATCTTTACCAAAATTAAATGTTGGAAATAAGATAACACTACCTAAATTAACAGCGGTGAAATAATATGGAAAAACAATACGATAATACTGAAATAAGTCCAATTACAAAAAAAGAATCTGTAATAGTAGAACTTTCTGAAGACGGAATAGAGTCTAGAATATGTATGGATACTGGATATACTACTCAGACAAAATATAAAATAGGTGATGATAAAGTTATATCTGAATATGAAGAATCTACATCACAATTAATAAGAGACCTAAAATTTGAAGATAAAGAATTAGGTCAATATTGGTATTTAACCACTGTGATGTTTACATCGGGAATGATATACCCAGAAGGAAGTAAAGACGATTGGGAATGGGTATACGCACCAATAATAAATATTCCTGATGATGAACAAAAACAATATCCAGTACCAGGAAAACCTGGAGAATATTACGAAACAAGACTAGGAGTAGACGTAGCAGAACGCTACAAATCTAGCCAATTTGCAGATGTTTGTAAAAGGGTTGGGGTAGCAAAAGACATAGAAGTATAGTAAAATGGGTCAAAATCATTTAGGTACACATAAAACAAAAATAATTCGTGGAAAAAGGGTATCACTTAGCACTGGTAATCTACAAAAAGGAATGATTGTTGAGGCAAGGTATAAGCCTAAAGGTAAGGGTGGTAAACCAGGTGCAATTAAAAAATATATGTTATTGATTTTGAATCCTAAATACAAGGGAAAAGCAAATGATAACATGGTACATGCTTTAACATTGAATAATTTTACTCCACAAATACTTAATCAACTTGCATCACAAATAGGATTATCTTATATACCAAAATATCAAAAAATGGTAGCTTTAGATATACCAAAAATGATAATGGATGAAAGCTCTCAAAGATTTTATTCATCACAATTAAAAAAGGATATAGGAAACAAGTACGGTTCAAGCTACAGAACAATGTTGATTAAATCTTTTAGTGGAATGGAGTTAGTAAATTATAATTTTGACAAATCAGTATTATTAAAATTCTTCCCAAAGGAAGATATAGAGGAATAAAATAGTTATGAAAATTAGTTATGCAATTACAGTATGTAATGAACACAAAGAAATAGAAAAATTATTAACATTTTTATTTGAACATAAAAGAAAAGAAGACCAAGTTGTAGTCCAAATGGATACAACTGCAACTGAAGATGTTTGGAGATTATGTGAACGATTTGAAGGTAGGCCAAGTCATGAATATAAACTTATATCTCATGAACTAAATAAGAACTTTGCAGCTCATAAAAATAATTTGAATAAAAATTGTGACGGTAATTGGATATTTGCTATTGACGCAGACGAAATTCCAAATGAATATCTTATAGAGGCTTTACCATTTATTCTAGAAACCAATCCAGATGTAGAAGCATACTGGGT
>Ga0209337_1001482_pt1 | contig 17771 bp, 8 predicted proteins | sample LinPmetageLP53_FD_184044 | JGI IMG/M metagenome (GOLD analysis project Ga0209337, IMG submission 184044) | Marine viral communities from the Pacific Ocean - LP-53 (SPAdes) (version 2) | ecosystem: Environmental > Aquatic > Marine > Oceanic | place: Pacific Ocean | collected 2010-02-08 | reverse complement strand
CCTACACCAAAATTTTCAAGAAAAATAGAATTAAAATCTTCATCATTATAAGTTATACCCTTTTTTTTATCTTCTAAAAACTTTAATCTTTCTTCTAATTGCTTTTTACTTTCAGCGGTTGTTTCAAGATCGTCTATTTGTGCTTGCACTTCTTTGATATCACTATTAACGGCTTCTATTGTTACAAAACCAGCCTCATACATTATATCATCACCATCCGTAGTAAACATCATTTGTTGTTGCGGAGTCATGTCTTTAATAGTAGCCGCGATAACGTTTTGAGTGTTAGAGGTAGCGGCTGATATTAGCGTTCCCCAAATAGTACTAAGACTATTAATAGCACCATTTTTTATTTTTGCTTTAATGCCTTTTGTAACCGACCTTTTATACAGGTTACTATTTGTAATTGACGCTTTAACAATTTTTTGTAATGATTTTTGCGCAACGCCCTTTGCAAAAGTAAAAGCTCCAAAAGAAGATGCTATTTCTCCAACAAATGGTATCATATCTTTAAGGGCTAACCCAGTTCTATAAGATTTAGAAATTTTACTGTAAGTTGCTTTTTGCTCTTCGCTCATGTTTACGAGCGTTAAATTAAACTTCTCTAATTCACTAAGTTCTTCTCCGTTGGCTTGTTTTTTATATAGCGCTAAAACATCTAAGTTTTTATTTATATCAGCTATACCAGAAAGATAAGGCGCGTATTCTACTAACTTACCAGAAGTAAAAGCTCGCCATAAGTTTGTAAAAGCATCACCGTTTTGAACTTCATAATAACTAGGATTATCAATAATTTCTTTTCCTGTTTCTTTTAAATCTTCCCATTGTCCTTTTTCTTCTAATAAAGCTTTGTATTCGTTATAAAATTCAGCTTCATCAGGAGTCATAACTTCTGCAATTTGATCTTCAATAGAGATCTCTTTTACTTTTTCTCCAAACTTATCCCCATAAATTTTCTTTTTCGCCAAAATTAATTTGCTTTCCAACTTCTTAATAGCATTTGGAGTGTAAGGATTTCCATCATCAGCATATTCCGGAAATTTTTCTCCAAACTTTTCTTCAAGATTTGTGATTTCAGTTTCTAATCTATAAATATTTTCTGGAGAACTATTCACCATATCTATTATTGAATCTTTTATTGCCGCGCTACTCATAGATCCATCTTTATTGTACATTACATCAGCATAATATTTAAAATAAAACGCATCTCTTTTTTCTTCTAAATCTTCACCTGTAACCCCAGCTTCCGTGTAATCTTTACTTATAGCGTCCCAAGCTATATCTAATATTTTTCTTTTTGCATCAGTGTCAGTGGTTTTATTATATCCAATGTTGTCTAAAACTAAATCAAAATCTTTAAATTCTTTATCAGAGATCTCAATTGCTCCTTCTTGAAATTTCTTCATTTTTTTATCAATAAGACCTTGAAAAATTTTGTCATGCTCAACACCTAAATGAGCCGAATAAGCCTCATTGATAACATCCGCTTTTTTGTTAATATCTATTTCAAGATTTTTATATTCTTCTGAGTTCCGGTATAAATCACCTGCTTCTTTATTTATTTTTTCATTAAAAGCAGCATTCAGCTCAACGTCTAAAGGCTCTAATATTTTTTTTCGTTGTTTTTGTAATTTATCAAGCTTTTTATTTGCTCTTTTTACTTGTGCTTCGCTTGTGTATGTTCCATTTCGTATTTCTTCTTGCTCTTTATCTAGAGCCTCTAGTTTAGCTCTATCTTCAGTTTCTAAAAGTGCATATACGTTTTCTGGAATTGCATAAAAATCATTTGCATCACTTTTAATTTTTTCTAATAGCTCTTTATTTTCTTCCGCCCACTCGTTGTAAACCGCTTGGGGCTGCTCATCATATAACGCTTCTATTTGAGGAATGAATATAGCTTCTGCTTTTTTTCTTACTTTAGATGTTTCATCTGATATAACTGCCAAAGCCTCGTCTGTAGCTTGTTTTATTGCAACATCTCTATTTTCAACAAAAGTTTTCATATTATCCTGAACTTCTTTTTGAAAATCCATAGGATCGTACCTATCATCTTGTTTTTTAAGTTCTGTTGTTGATTCTGCTTCTTCCGTAAGTTTAGTAACGTTTTCGTTAGAATTAATTTGTTCTATACGAGTATTTAATTTTTCTATTATATATAAATCATCTTTATGCTTGCTTAATGATTCTAATTGTTCTTTTTGTTTTTTATCAAGTTCTTGTGTAGTGGATAATAAATTTAATTTTTCTATTTCTTTTTCTACATCTCTAGCACTTTTAAAACTATAATTTAATTCTTTGTTTCTAGTTTGAATTCTGTTATTAACTTCTTTAGTTTTAATTTCAGCATCTTCAATATTAATATCTTGAAATTCCAACTGTGATAAAGCCTCTGCTTTTGAAGCATCATCTAGTAAAGCTTTTCCCTCTGGAGTGTCGGCTTTGTATTTCTCTAATTGCTTAATTGCGGCTTTATCTAAATCATACATGTATTTCTGTGCATCGAACAATGCTATATCTTCATCATCAGCTTTGTTTAATCCTAAGAAATTAAAAATTGATTTTGAGTATTTTTCATGATCTTCAGTATAGTGATAACTTCTACTATTATCATTGTCAAGGGTTTCAATTATACCACCAATACTAATAGTGGAAGCAACATCGCTATCTTCATTTCCATTTCTATCTTTACCATATTCTTTATCAGTGTTAACTATATTTTTTAAAAACTCTGGATCAATGCCTTCTATATTATCTACATCTAATAAAGCTTTGTGTTCTTCATATTTTATTTTAGCTTCTTTATTTACAGGGTTTTCGTAATCAATAAATGTTTTTGCATTAATATCAATAGTTGTAATTTCAGAGCCTAAATATTTACAAGAACCATCATCAACCGTTGCTTTTGAATTGTAGTTTGTTCCCATAATATCCATACAACCTCTGACTACTTTATCGCCTGGTGTAACCGTAGAATCTTCCTCCCCATTGGATGCCGTATTTTCTTCCGTCACAGCGACATCCGGCTGTGAGTCTTTCTTTGCTTTAGGAGTTTCTACCTCTTCTTCTCTTTCATCTGCAAAGTCTGATAATGGTTGTTTCTTTGATTTGTTATAATCATTTATAACTTCCATTATTTTTGCCTCTGGCTCACTATTAGCAACCATTAATTCAATTACTTCGTTTATATCACCCATATATTATTTCTTCTTTTTTGTAACTAAATTTTTGTAATAATTAACGTCTTTTTCGGTTTCAGTAGATTCAGCAGGAAACTCTTCATCCATCATGCTTAATATTGTTTCTGTAAAACCATCACCAAAATCCATTTCTTTACTTTTTTCTTTAAGCTCGTTGTATATACTAACGCCAGGCATTTTCGACTGTATATTTTTTAAATCTTCTAGTGTGTAAACAATACCGCTATTATTGCTATCATTAGCTAAGTTTAAAACAAATTCATCAATTAACTCGTCATTTTGAAACATGTATTGCTTTATAGAATCTCTCCCTTCTTTTGTTCTGCTTAATTTATTAAGATTAGTTTCAAGATCTTTTCTTCCTGATTGTTGCCAATTTTCTTTAGTTAAAGCATTTTTTGCATTTGGTGGGTTTATTTGTTTACGTAAATTTGATAGCTCTGCATCTATCATATCTTCTGTTTCATAATTATAAATACCACCAGTATCAGCTTCGTCCCATTGCACATATTGATTATCAAAAAAGTTTATAGCAGCATCTACATCAGCTTGTTCTTGCACACTAACTGCAGTAGCCATGTCTCTATTATTGTAATTATCTAAAACCTTTTGCATTTCAACCTCATCTCCTTCAATGTTAGGATTTCTATAATGTAATCTACCGTCTATAATTTTAGAGTCTTGCGTTAAATCGTCATTAGCCCAAGAGTTAGCAAGATTATTTTGCTCTTCTGAGTTAATTTTTAATAAAGTTCCATCACGACCAGCATCTAAAAGTATTTTTCGTTTAGCCGCTGCTTGCTCAAAATCAGTATTTAGCTGTGCTATTTCAGATTCAACATTATTAAGATAATCAACAGCGTTTTTGTATTCTTCAGAATCAGTATTATTTTTTTTAATAACGCTATGCGCATCGTTGATTCCACTTCTTTTTTCTGTTAAGTACTCTTGTACTCTTGGAAACGTTGAGTCTGGAATTTTAGGAATGTTTACTCCATCAGGATTTTTTGCTAATAAATTAGCAAGCTTAGCCCCAGCCTGATCTGCCTTTGTGACTTGTTGATATGAATCAACCCAATCTTTTGCGTAGTTACTTTCTGTAGTAGGAGCCTCAGATTGACCTAAAGCATAACCAGCTCTTTCAAACATGTTTCCTGAAGTTGTTTCTTTTTCTGCCATATTATACTATTTATTATCCGCCAAATTTATTTATCAAACCACCAACTTTTCCAAGTTTACCAGCACCAGCTAGTCCACCTAAAGCCCCTCCAACGCCGCCTATTATTCCGCTCATACCAGCGCTTTTTTGCTCTTTTGCAGCCGCCACGGCTTGATTAGCTGATTGTAATTTTCCAGAGGCCATACCCATCATACTTTTAACTTTACTTTCTTCTGCAGCTCTAGCATCTCCTTCGCCTGCTAAAACTTGCATCCTAGCTGCTTGTTCTCTTTCTGATACAGCTTGAGCACCACCAAGCATAGCAGCTTGATTAGCTCGCTCTTGTTGTCCTATGGAAGCGGATTGCTGTTGTGCTGCCATTTGACCTTGACTAGCCATTTGTTGCGCTAGAGCGGCTATACCAGATCCACCAGCAGCACCTTTCATGCCTTCCATTATATTAGATCTTTGTTGAGCGCCTTGTTGTGCTTGAAAATCTGCAGCTCTTTGATCTATGGTTTGATCTTCATAAACATTTTCAAATTCAGTTTGTATTCCTTCGTATAAGTTACTTCTATCTAAACCTTCAAATGCTTCTTTTTGTACGTTTAATTCTTGTTGCGCAGCTTGTTGCTGTCGCGCGGCTGCTTTTGCAGCTTTATTGCCACCTATCATTCCGGCTACACCACCAGCAATCGATAATGCGGCTCCTATGAATTTAGCTGGACTTACTTTTCTACCTATAGCCATGTTTTATTATTTGTTATTTATAATCACAGTTTTTGCTGTTTTTTTACTATCGTGAAGTTATGAACCTTTCTAAATCTAAGAAAAGAGTCGTATCACTAATACCCATATTTTCTACTTCTATAACGCCTGTTATAGTTATTATACTACTTGCTCCATCAAAAAACAAAGTTTGTCCACTCTCTAAAGTTTGAGCAACACTAGCCTGCACAATAGCAGCTCCAGTTCCAGCTTTTTTAATTACAACAATAGGATTTACTACCGCAGGATCTATACCTACACCTCGAATTGACTGCCCAGCACCTATGCCTCCAACTTCAGTTAAACCAATCTGTGTACTGCTGCTGACAGCTCCACTTGTTGTTGTTGATACTTGTGTTGGTGTTATTACAACATCTTTTAAAGTTACAGTAGCACCAGTTATTTGTTTTATTTCATTTTTACCATGCCCATATATTTTAACATTTGCATCTGCTTTTAAAGCATCTAATTGTTGAATGTCAAAAACTATATTACCTTTTTGTGCTGTTACAACTCCAGTTCTATCTATAGCTGTGATATCATTGCTAGCAGGATCTATTGCCGGCACTGTAACATTAGCCACGCTAGCAGTTGTAACAACAGAGCCATAGCCACTAGAGCTTACAGTTGCGCTAGGAGATGTAGTTGCGTAACCTTGTATAGACGCTGGCGTTGTAGTGTTAGCTCCACTACCACTTCTTGATGGATCTAATTTCATTCCACTGCTTAGACCTGCTATGTTTGTTATTGGCCATCTATAAAACTTAGCAGAACTATCAGTATCTTCACCTGAGATTGCTAGAGCCGCTGATTCAAAAGTTATTTCTTTAATAGCACATAAATCATCTGTAGTAGGAGTTTTATAAGCAGAGATAACCCTATTATCAGGAGCTGTTAATGTTATTGAAAATGGAAAGCTTGAAGTTTGCCCAGAAGAAATATCTATTGCTTGTCTACCTGTTGTGCTGTCTGAGCCATGAGGAGTAACGCCGTTAAATGGTGGCGTAAAAGTTATTGCAACCCCATCTCCAATGCTATCAGCAATGGTAGTTTCTATTTCATTTGTGTTATCTCCATCTGGATCTATAACATCAACTAAAGCATGTACAGCTGCAGCTATTCCAGTACCTGTTACCAGGTCTCCTACTTGAAGAACATTTGGATCAACAGCACTTCCATCTATAACTATCCTTTTAGAACTACTAACAGCGCCATTAACCGTGTCAGCACTAGTAGCGTGAAGAGACGGCGCTATGCAAGATATGTATAAATTTTTTTTTACATCTTGATAAATTCTTTTTTGCAATAAACTAGAGTTAGAGCCTCTACAGTTATTAATATCTAACGTGTTGTCAATGAATCTAGCATCGAAATACTCTGAGTGCTTTGTTTTTATATTATACACTGTTTCTGCCCAAATATCTACTTTATATGTTTTTAATTTACGAAAAGTAAGCGCTCCATTTGTAACAGCTCCACCGGTAGTTGATACAGATAACTCAAAAGAAGTATCACTACTAACGGTAGCAACAGTAGCACCATCAGGAATGCCAGTTCCAGTGACACTCATTCCAACTTCTATTTTTCCATCATCATCATCATGAGCAATAGTAGGATCATTGTTATAATCACAAGTTTTGTCAACAAAACCTAAAGCATCAAAACCTACACTAAACTCATAATAACCTAGTTCATCTATTTCTACCCTATCTAATCTAGATTTTGTAGTGCTCCACGTTTTATTATAAAAATTATAGTAGTTGCCAGAGTCATCATATATTTCAACACTAAAAATAGAACCTGGATCACCATTAATACTAAAAGATCTTGTTTCACCGGTAAACGGTAAATCATTTGTGTTTATTTTAACACTTTTTATTTCTTTTTCGTAATAACCATACGCAGCTATATGATGAGCATCGTTCATTAACTTGCCATTAGGCATATAATGAAAACCTAAAGGAGCATCAACTCCATCTCTTGTTTTTTGAAATTTTTCTCGCTCGTATGCCATGTTTATTTACTATTTATTATAACCTCACTACTAACTGCGAATAACTCTGCTTTTTCTATTGAATTGTTTACAAAGCTAGCGTTAGCATAATAACCCGCTACACCAGCATCATGATGTTTGTGTTTGCAAAACATAATAAAATCATCACCTGAAGGTATTACACTATTAACACCAGTGTTATCAACATAAAGCTCAATGTTGCCAGCGGTGTTTGTTTCAATTTTACTTAGTGTACCAACTAGTCTATTAACTCCAACGTCTTGATCATTTGGACCGTTATACGCCTGTCTGTCAGAGGCTCCAGCTTTTATGCCAGTTGCCGTTGCGTATACTAGATCGCCAACTTGCAAAGAGTCGTTTACGCGTTTTATTGAAAGCTCTATCAATATCATATATTATTATTTATTAATTAATATCCTCCTCTAGGATTAACACTCACAAACCTACATGAACCATCATCAATTGTTGCATTAGGATTATAATTAAGAGCCCTAGGACTTGTGCAGCCTTTAATACCAGCGTCACTAGTAGTGCCTGTGCTTTGCTCTACATCTTTTGCTTTTACTTGAGAAACTCCATCTCTATCATTAACAGGATCTCCATTCTCAACACTATCTAAATCAGTTTTAACTTCATCTTTAACTTCATCTTTAACCTCAACTTTAACATCAGTTTTAGAATCAACTTTAATGTCGTCTACAATGTCATCTATAAATTCATCAACAACATCTACAACATCGTCACCAGTATCTATAGTATCATCTACGCTAGCATCAATATCATCACTTGGAGTTGGATCACTAATAAGTTGGGCTTTGTTCACCAAACCTATTCCTTGAAAAGAAAAATCACCAGTATCTGCTTTTGCTAAATCTAAATTAGTTTCTTTTTTAATATAGTTAAACCATTTACTTTCTTTATCTAAAAACTCGTTAATATAGCCATATTCATCGTTTGTAAAAACAGACTCAACATACCAACCTTTTTTATTAGATAAATTATAATACTCTTGATCACTATAAAAAGCATCATTTTGATAAGGAAGTGATATAGTGTCATGTTTAAACTTATCAACTTTGGCTTGAGATCCTTCGTAGTTTAATGTTGAAAATATTTTAACAGAGCTAGGATCGTCATTTAATAAAACATCAACACTCGATGAAGTAAATTCATCGTAAAAAGTATTTCTATTTTCAGTTTCATCGTAGTGTTTATAAAGGTTTCCTCGCTGAAACGTGTAGTAATCATTACCCATACTAACTCCATGCTGCATATCTATAAAAGATTTAAAACTAACCCAACCTTTTACCTCTTCTCTGTAAGTAAGAACTTTTGATTTATTTACAAGTGTAAACTCTTCAACTTCAAGTATTTCTAGTTTTACATTATACTCATTATTTCTATCATCGTAGCTACCTGATATTCTACCGTTAACAAGCTTAAGATTATCTCTAAACCAATCTTTCATTCCAGCATCTGATATAGGTGTTAAACCATCCATAGATAATCTCATTACAGTTCCTCTAATTCTATCAGTAAAATAAGCTCTATAGTTTTCAGAAGCAAAAGATTCTGGATTTGTAGATATTCCGTATTCACCAGAAAAAGGAGTTGTTTGGCCAAGCACTTTGTTTGTCGCTGTTAGATTTGTGTTTCCGTCTGCGTTGAAAACAGCATCTTTGTTTGCTAGTATTTTTAATATCTTATCCTCACAAAGAGTTATTAGATTACCATCTCTAGAGTGAAGCTTTTGAATACTACCGTATATAGGATTTATATCTTTAGTTATTTTTTCTCCTGCAATAAATTGATTTAAATTACTAACACCAGAAGTAGAATTGTATATACCAGAGTATATTAAACCATACTTTCTGTGCTCTTCTTCATACTCATACTCTAGCGTTGCTGAAACTTTAACTCCATTTGTTATAAACGGTAAGTTAAAGTTGTCTCTAATTCTATTTGACTCAACGCCATTTCCAAAAGAATAACAGTTATACCAAGGTAGTCTAAAGCTAGAAGTGTATAAGTTTGACTTTAATTCTATGTAATAAGTCGTGGTGCTGGTGATAGCATCAAAGAAGCTTCCTGCATCTACCTCATCTACTTTAACTGTAATTCCTAGTCCATCTGGTCTATTTATAACGTAAGTATTATTGTCAAGCAAGTTACCTATTGGGCTTTGATCAAGTCCAATTAATCCATTATCGTAACCAGTAACTGTAAATATTGTTCCTTGATTGTTAATATAAGAACCCATTGGAAAAGCTTCATGCACATTATCTTCAGTAAAATTAATTGGAATTGCAGCTGAAGCTTCGTAATATATATCTAACTCTTTTATTTCTTTAGGTTCTGTTTCAAAAATAGCAGGATTTTCTGATAAAACTAATTCTGGTTCTATAGTTTCGATTATGTCCATGTGATAACCAACGGCCCCAACTGCTCCCCAGGTATTCTGCTGGCCAATTATAGGTGTTAACCCACCTGTAAAACCAGAAGGAGTATTTTTTGCAATTGTTCTACCCATTGTGTTTATGTTGAATTCGGAGTTTGGGCTATAACTATTCATCCCAACTTGCACGAACTCATAAACACCTCCAATCTTAGGTGTGTAAAAACCACCGTTGTCGGAGCTTGATACAGCATAGTCTCCAAGAAAATTAACTCCTAAAACAGCATTAGAATTACTCAAAGGATGCTCGTAACCACCTAGCGTTAGTTCAAACGCATTACTTAATTTTTTTATACGACGAACAACCCAAAGCTCTTGAACTCTGTCAAAAGGAACACTAGATGAAGATACTTGTGGGATATTATTTCTTATTGTATTAAACGCACCGTCTTTTCTTGTATATTTTTTCAGCGCCATGCCTGCATGTATAGTGGCGTTTGGAGAACTATTTTTTAAAACACCACTGTTAGCACCTAGCAAAGTTTTTACATATATAACTAAATCTTCGCTTATATCTATTCCAGCGGTAGTAGGTGCAGATCCTGAAGCGTTACCATCTTTATCTGTAATTTCTAATTGTATTATCATACCAGCACCTTCTAACTCTCCTTTTCTAGTAGGATTCCAATCAGTTATAGCGGGTTGTATTTTTTGAATATAATAATTTTTTGTAAAATTAAAAGGTAGTCTTTCTGCCATACTAAGTCCTCCGCCATTATAAACCGCATCACCCTCTAAGTTTCCAAGATTTAATGGTCCCCCTATTGGAGTAAAGGAGCCTCCATAAGCATTTAATGGGTAAATTCCAGTCCCTCCATTTAATTGATTATTTGATAAACCATTTTGTCCATATCCTATAGCGCTATGTCTTAGCCAATTATTACCTTTAATCTCAGAACTAATTGTATAAACTGTTCCAGCAGGATCTTCTCTAAATCTAAATCTTTGCCCTGGCTCTAGCGCCTCGTGCCAATCAATATCGTCAGAGGTATCGTAATCAGTATTAGAAGCCTCGGTTGCTGCTACGTTCCAATCGCCAATATTCCAAAAGTTATCGTTAGTACCGCTACTCCCTTTGTCATCAACATTCCCTGTTTCGTTTATTAATCCTCCAAAGCCAAGATCCATATTCCAAGATCCATCAGTATTTGTTTTAATACCTTTGTTCCACCCCGCTGAATACTTAACACCTTCCCAATACATTGTACCTGGTGACGAGTTAGATGATTTTCCCATTCTTGGCCCTTTATCAATAAACCAAACTTCAGTATCTCTATCCGCGTAAGTATCTTTCCAAATTTCTTCGTGTCTAGTTTCAAAAAGCTTTCCATCTGACCTTGAATTAAAATAATTTATATAACCTCCCGGTCCTTTATTGCCGTAGTCTGCGCCAAAAGACGAGCCCCATTCATCAGCTTCATACCATGTTTCATCTAAGTATTCAATTTCATAACCACTATTGTCAAATTGATCATTATTATTAGTATAAAAATAATCACCTGTTGATTTTGTTGTAAGTTTTTTAAAGAAAGCCATAGACTTATTATACAGTCCTACTTGAGAATTATTAAATGTATCACCATTTGACATGTCTAACCCCGTGATATATCTATTAAAGAAAAATGCAAATGATAAAAAATCTGGTATAGAAAAATATCCAAAACGCCAGTCTTTTTCATCTACCTCAGGATCAAAATTATCTGAACCATAATCTGTTAAATACGAACTACTATAATTTATAGTATACGTACCATTATTATTATTTGGATGACCTCCACTAAGTGTTCTTCCGTCTGTTTTGCTGTGATGGCCTCTAGTAATTTGAAATTTACTTTTTGAATTATTAAGTGAGTTTGTTAATCTATCCGCGTGTTCATGCTTGTCCATGTAATACAGTTTCTTTGATTGTATTACTCTTTCTTTGAGACCATCTTTAAATGACTTACCTATATTATTTCTAAAAACTTCATCTGAATATATTTTTACAAAAAACCTACCATCAAACTTTGCTTGATTATCTACTTCGTATTTATATATATTTAATACAGTTCCATTATTTATATTTGAAGGATTTGCTCCAGTTACATCATCACAAATAAAGTTAACATCTGAGCCAAGATTTTTTTCAAGTTTAAAGCTGTACTGTGCTTCAGCAATATTATCGTCAGAAGCTCCAGCTCCATCAGGTTTTATTTCTCTATTATTAGCCACAGCAGAAACTCGATACCTTTCGCTAGCCTGTATGCCACCCACATTACTAAACTCTACATATAATTGCCCTTCTCTATAGTTAGCTAAATCTGCTCCTGGTGAGTTTAAAAAAGGCTTGTAAAAAGCTTTAAAAGTATCTCTACCAACAAGAGGAACATCAGTTGTTGTAGTTCCAAAAATATCATCATTAGTACCTGAAAAATGTCTTTGCTCAACCGCAAGTATTTTATTTAGCTTTATAAAATCAGGAGCTTCATTTTCAACTGCTATTACTTTGTATCTAGCAGGACTTGTAACTAAAGTATCTTGATCTGTTCCTTTTTTAAGAACTAAAAATGAATCTATATCTATTTTATTTCTATCAGAAGATGGAAATGACAACCAAATGTTTCCGTCTTCAGCATCGTAAAAACGATCCATAGCCATGTTGTAGTATTCTCCTTCTGTTTCTTTTACAAAAAACTTTATATAAGCTAAATTTTCTGGTGCGTTAGCTTGGTTTGCTAAACTTACTTTAATTCTATTATTTTTATCAGCTCTTTGTTTTTCTAGTTTCTCAGCTCCACTAGCGTTAGATATAACCGGAGTTTCTCTACCGTAAGCATCTGTAAACACTACGCCAAGTTGATATTCTCTTAATGATTTAATTGATCTTTTAGCTTCAGAAGCTTCTTCTTGCAAAGATGGAATAAATTCTTCCCATGTAAAATTAAAGTTACCTGGTTGGTATTTTTTACCTTCAAAGCCAATAAGATTATAATTTTGCACGTAATTACCATAAACAATTCTGTTGCCAGTTATATCTTGCGCTAAAGCTTTTCTAGGAACATTGTCCCAAGAGCGAAGTAATTGATTAGATGGAACAACACTATTAATTGTTTCTTTTTCAATCTTATATGAACCTCCAGCGGCAAGTAAATCCCAAGTGTTTTGAGCTGCTCCAGCCGTTGAAACTGCATCATTTGCTCTTATAGTTTCTACTACGTATATAATAGGTGAGACTTCGTCTTTAAATAATATATCTACGGAAACTACGTCTGAAGGCGTTTTTTCAGTAATCGCATTACTTAATAAAACTTCTTTAGTAGTATTAACCATTCCTATATTATAACCTTTTCTAGGGTGGTAATCAAAAGAGCCTGGAGAAAAAGCAACTTGTGTAAATGGTGCAAATGGAGAATACTCTCCATCTTCAAACTTGTATCTATAAGAAAATCTAGGGAATTTAAATTCAAACAACTTTTCTGACTCGTCAAATAGATCTATAACATAATCTCTTGTTAGAAGTTCATCAACCAAACCAGGAGGAAATCCATCTATAGTTGTTATTTTTATTTTTAGTGTTGTACCGCCAGTTGTTCTTGGATCTGGCTCTGGGTACTTATCTACCACGACACCTTTTATAGCAAAATCTGTTACTGGTATACCGGGCGGCGTAAGGTTTTCATCGTAAGCTTTTAAAACAATTTTTGTTCCAGGTAGTATATTAGAGCGTTCTTCAGTATTACTAGAGTAGTTAGCGTCTGGTCTATGCCAACCAGTAAGCCCATTGTTACTACCAATATCTCCAAAATCACCATTAGCAACGCTTATTTCTTCTGTTGCAGAATTTAAAGCTCTATTAATTTTTACCTCAAACTCATCTCCAACAACAAAGCCGCTAAAATCTATAATATCAGCATCAGCAAAAGAATTTGGAACTACTTCATCAACTGATATATTTACTACAGCTGTATATACTTTGGTAGTATCACGTTCTCTTTGCAGCTGCATTGACAAAGGCATTATAGGAGCTTTTTTAATAACAGTTACGTGTTTTTCTTCTAATAGTAGATTTGAAGCTAGATCAATACCTTGGCTTTCGTTTATTAGTTTTGTGTGAGATGTCCAGTCGTTGTTAGTGCCTTGCAAACATCTAGGTATATTTATTTTTTTTGGCTCGTTTTTGTTGTCTGTCCAAAACATCATATCATCAATAATATTTATACCGGTAATGGTCATTTCAATATTAAACTTTAATATATTGTTTAAATCAACTAAAACTGGAACTGGAGTATCGTTGCCTCTAGTGTATTCTACTATGTAATTAGCACTACCTGATCTTTCAAAAATATCAGTAATTAAATAGTATAGTTTATCATTTTTTTCATCAGCAATAGAACCTATAGTATAACAGCTGTCTGATAAAGTAAATCCATCAATTGGAATTTCTTTGTTTCCTAATACATTTTGAACAGTACCAACGTCAGATCCTTCTGAAGTCGACACTTGCACGTTCATTGCATCTCTATATTCACCGTTCTTTACAAGTCTCTCGTCAAGATCCTTGTTCATTTTACCACCGGTAAAACCGTGTTTAATTTCTGGCATATATTAGTGTTTTATCCACTTAGATTTGCCTCTAAGTATTTGAGTTAATTCTTCTAATTTAATATTTGATAATCTTAGTTTAGCTTTTCTTGTTTCAGCAAATCTTTCTTTTTTGATTCTTGCTACTAAATACTCTGGAACATTTAACTTACCAGATATTATAGCATATGTAATCCACTTGTACATTGCTTCTTCAGCAAATTTATGAACTTGCATCTCATCTTCTGTACCAAGGCTATCACTTATATAATCTAAGATCACAGTTTTTCCTGAAATATTAGAGCTAAAGTGTATTTTTCCAGCTACGCAGTCTATGTAAAAAGAACCATTTGCTTGTGCGTGCTGAGGATCTAAACCATACCTTTCACCATTCATTGGCCAATATGTATCATCTTTGTAATCATCATTGTTGTTTTCACTTGGTACTTGTGATTTATAATTGTCCCAAGTTGTTGAGTCGCTTGGGGGAGAATGAAACGTTATAGAGTCTGTAGCATTAGAAGGAATAGAATCTGTTGCGTTTTGAGAAACTATAATTTGACCAGCGGTCGTGTTAACGTTTAACACGGTAGTGCTCGCGTGGAAATCTACGTTAGAAACTAACATGCCAACTTCAATAGTAGATAATTCACTAGCAGTAACATTATTTATAACATTACTTCCGGCAAACCAATATAAATTTTCTACAACAATATTTTTTTCATTTTCTAAAATTACAGAACCATCAGCATTGCTTATAGTAAGATCTACTGTTATAGGCGTAGTAATATTTCCAGACATAAAAGTTGGAAATGTATTAACAGTATCTGATTCTCCAAGTAATATAGTAGTTGCTCCACCGCTGGTAGTATTGTTTACGTTTCTAACAAATTTTGGTTGGTCAAAAACTCCCGCTGAAGACCCAAGCATATAAGGTCCAGATATTTTCATACCTTTTTTTATATTTAAATACTGCTTGTCTAAAGTTATAATAGATTCATTTTCAGTTAAAGTTGCTGTTACTTTAATCTCATACTTATTGTCATCATTTTGAAATATTGGTTGAGGATTTGAGGTTTTAGTTGTAGGATATAATACGTGTTTTATACCAGAAGAATCTACACGGCTAATTTTATTATAATTAACGTAATCATGCGGAAGTGTCATTTGCAAAGTGCTAGGCACTGTTATTTCTTGCGCTTTACAAGATTTAAAAGTATCAAAAGATAATTCAGCTAAAGCTCTTTGAGCGTGAAAAGCAACATCCATTCTTTTTACTTTTGAAATTATTTTATCTTCACCAACATATACTATCATAAATTGGTTTATTATATCTTTTAAAGATACAAATTGATAATTACCAAAATCATTACCTTGGTAGTAGTCTTGTGGAGAGTTGTTTAGTAATGCCATTTATTTATTGTTTTTCTTGTTGTAGTTTTTCAACTTCTAAAGTTTGACCTACTTGAACTATTTCTTGTGCTTTTAAATTTATACCAGCAAGTTTTAAAATTTTATAAACTAACCTAGTTTCTTCAGAGCCATGAAGCTCAAAATCTACAGCTATGTTAGCGTTGTATAGTGGTTTATCATTAACCACAACATAAGCCCACTCTACTTTTGCTGGACGTCTCATGTAACATATACTCATAATTGGGTTTCCAGGCGTTGCTTGCGTATCGCTTGCAATAGATACTTCTAGGCCTCTAGATGTTATACGGCCAATAGGTGCACTGGCAGTGGGGGAGGTTAGCGGTGATATTTTAGCGTTGTCGTAGTCTTTGCTATTTAACAACTCTACTTCTTGATTATTTACTCTAACAGTTCCAATTTTATATATTTGTTCTGGTATATTAAGATTAGTTCCGCTTAAAGCCATATTTGCGATCATCCAAGCATCATCTTGCTCTTCTTCAAATATTCCTATTTTTTCATACAACATGCTAATTGGATCTGAATACTCTTGATTGCTTTGTAGCTGAGTTATTTTTTCAGCTTGTTTTATATCAAAAAAGTATTGATCAAATATCTCCATTTGAGCATGGTTAGCAAGTAAGTTAAATTCTTGAGGTGTTATATAACCTCTTTGCTCTTTGTTAGCTAAAGTTAAAACTCTTTGATATACTGTATCTATGCTTACTGCCATAATTTTTTTTTAGTTTGTAGTTTACGATCGCCCCGTAGAGCGACCGCATCTACAGTTAGATTAATTTAATCTTTTTTCAATATTGGAGTAAATCTCCATGCCTTCGTCAGTTTTAAACCAAGCGGCTAAAGCTGAGTAAGGATGTTCATCAAAAGGAACATTCATTAACTTTCTATCATTAGATCCCCAAGTAAAAGTTCTTTGATCTGAAGATAATTTTAATATCCCCATTTCAGTAGCTTTAATACCAAAGTTTCTAAGTACAACGTTTTCATCATTTACTAGCTCTAAGAATAACTCTGGATTTCTTTTAGCATATAATAGTAAATCTCTTTTAAGTTCTTTAGAACTCATGTCTGATACCTTAGATCCAATCTCAACACGCATAATAGCTTCAGCCATATCAATGTCAAGAGATTGCGCTGCGTTTAACGCTTCAATTTCCATTTCTAACCAAGCAATTTCACCCATTGCTTTTGCTACTGGTTTTTCTTCGTAAAACATAGTGTTTCTATCAGGGTGATACAATGATAATAGTTTTTGTAAAACTGTTTTTTCTCTTTCAACTATTAATATACCGTTTCTAAATACAACATGTTCTAGTCTTTGATCACCTTGCATCTCGTCTACAAAACAAGTTCTTTGGTTTTGACAATACTTAAGTTCTCTTTCATAACCTTTTTTCTCATCAAACCAATGTATGTTTGCTGACTTAATAGATCTTGATAAAGGTTTTTTACTGCCTTTTAGCCTGTATATTCTATCTTTTATTTCCCAGCCATCTTCTAACGTTGGGTTTTTCTTTTCAATTCTTTTTGGTTTTGCAACTACAGTATCCTCAATAAATTCTGTAACTACTTGTTCTATTGTTTCAACTTGAGGTTCTACCTCAACTTTTTTTGTTTGTTTCTTTGCCATAATATAATATAATATAAATTAATAAAAATAAAGGGGTCGAGGCCGAAGCCCCGACTCCTTAATATAAATAATGCTTATTTCATTAACATGAAATTGTTAGCACCTTGTGTAACTAAACATCTTTCAGATAAATAGTGGATTTGCATTGCGTCAAGTGCAGATGTAGCAGCACCAACAGAACCAGTAACCCACGTCTTCATTTTTCTGTCGTCAGTTTGTGAAGCTCTATATCTAACGTGTAAGAAAGGACGTTTAAGGTTCTTTCCTAAAGCTTGATCATAAACAGAAGATACACCAGCTGGGATAATAACACCTCTAATCGCAGCAGATCCTGCAATACGGTTTATCTCACCTCTTGTAGCTTTGTCGTTTAAGTATCTCATGTCAGACTTATAGAAATCATAAGAACCTCTTCGGAATCCAGAGAAACCTAAGTTTAATGCCATGTCTTCTGAGTTGTCAAATACCCCGTAAGAAGTACCACCAGCTCCGTAAGAATTCATAGAAGCTAACATGTCATCCATTGCTAACGAAGTAGCTCTGTTTACAAACAT
>Ga0209337_1001481_pt1 | contig 17772 bp, 16 predicted proteins | sample LinPmetageLP53_FD_184044 | JGI IMG/M metagenome (GOLD analysis project Ga0209337, IMG submission 184044) | Marine viral communities from the Pacific Ocean - LP-53 (SPAdes) (version 2) | ecosystem: Environmental > Aquatic > Marine > Oceanic | place: Pacific Ocean | collected 2010-02-08 | reverse complement strand
AGTACCATTAAAAAATCCAAAGCTAACATCGTATCCATGTTTAGCAATTAAACTACCGTCAGTGCTTACTGCTTGAGTTCTGCCACATGCTTGGCAATGTCCTTTATGTGTATGCGTGTTTCTCATTTCATCTTCCTTATTTAATTATCAATTTATGAATGGTTATAATAACAACTATTATATACAGTACAAAGAAAAATAATTAATCTTTTTTATATTATAAGTAAGTTGTTGTTTTACATAGTAAAAATATTTTCATATTTATCTAATAATGGCTATATACTGCGCAAATTAGAGTTTTAGAATAATCTATGTTTGCATTACCAATCAAATTACGATACCATTGGTTGTTAGTTGATTAAATGAACGTGGCAATGATGCCTATTTAAATAAGGAAAAAAACATGCAAAACGTAAAACCGATAGTAGAAGTAGTGGATCAATGGACGGCTGATCTTTTCTCAAACTTCACAGGCGTTAGTATAGATGAGTCACGCGATGATCTTATCTTATTAGCTGAAGATTTTATTGAGGTAATCAATAGTCATTTTGAAGGCACTTCTTTAAACAATAGTGCAGAAGAAATAGCTGATCATTACATGGCAACTAATTAAGCCTACTGATGATTAGCTGAGATGCTATGAAACCGCAAGGATGCGGTATAGGTAAATGAAACTTATTAGGGTCATAAAGTTTCATAATGTGAAACATAATTTATTGATAAATTGAGGTACATAAAATGAAGAAAAGTTGGAATCCAGAATGGTACGTTTTCATGAACGGTTTTAGATTAGCCGAAACGAAAACCATCGGTCACAAGTGGGTGCGCTTTAGAACAAGTAGCCATGATAGATACTCGCGAGTCAAACGCGCTGTTTGGGATGCTTGCGTCATTAGAACACTAAACGAAGAACAGCATCGCATTAACATCTTTAACAAGGCGCATAAGCTAGGTGTAGAAATGTCCGAGTATAAGCGAGCAAACTCAAAAGCTACTTCACGCACATTTGCGGATATTGAAGCTGATGTGGATTATCTTGAAATGTCACTAAGAGGAGAGGCGGCATAATGAATTACTTTGAAAAAGTATTCGCTGAGATGCGAAAGAAATATCAATTAGAAGATCGTATATCAGTTTATGATCTGGCGTTTTATTTATCAGATAGAGATTGGGAAAAATTGGCACAAGCAATGAAATACCCAAATGGGTTATTGAGAGAGGTGCAATCATGAATGATGAAATCTTGCTAGAAATGATAAGGTCAAATCAGCGGGTCTGTGATTATATTTATACAAAGATTGCTAGGCAATCCAGCAAAGACAATGAATCATTTTTATTAGACTGCGATTTGGTGTCTAGTTTTAATGACTTAGTAGACATCAATCAAAAGGCGATAAATAGAATGTACCCAGATCGCAATAACAAAATCCCGCCAGTTTATTTAAAAATTAAAATTACAGAAATCCAAAATATAGATGGAGTAGATAATTACCAATATGGCATCATTGATTATAGGCAAGACTCGCATGAGTTTATGCATGGCAAGGTGGTTCATGAATAACCTAATCCTTCAAAAAATAATACACGGTTATCAGAATGATGAATGGATACAGCAAATGGGATCGCCGCAACACTATGACTGCATGAAACCAGATTTGCCCATGAAGAATAAAAGAGAATACTTCTATCGTATGAGCAGAAGAATCCAGCAAGCAATGAAATTCTATATAGACGCTAGAGATATAAAGAATGATTTGAGTCCTACCGAAATGGAAAATGTGGTAGAGGATTTAAAAATATATCTACCTTACCAAAGCTGTTTTATCCAGCATGAGACAGATAAGTATGTAACCAATATTTTGATTGCAGATTTGGGAGATAAAACAGAAGATACAGACCAAGATGTATTGACTGCATCAATGATATTATATGGAAAAGACGAAAGAACCTTCGCGCATGACATGTCATCTTATGGCTATACATACCATGACGAAAATCAAATGAGTCCATACTTAGAAAGATTGGTAAACAAATCAGAATACACATACTGGATAAAAGCCTGTCCTGAAGATAGGATTATTACAAACCCTGACAGCGATGGTAAATATACAAATCATAGTTTAGAAAATTGGACAGCGCATATCTCACAATGCATTGTACAACTAAATGTCTTACTGAATTATCCAGAAATAACCATAGATAAGGATGTACTTGGCAGACCTAACAATACGGTAGGGCATACAGAATTAAAAAATCATAAAGACTCAGCACTACGCAACAGACCTAAGTATCAGCATAAGACATTAAAGCTAGATATGTATGGCACACCATCAGGCGGAGAAGTATCAGGGCAGAGATCAAAGGGTACAGCCTTCCATAGCGTAAGAAAGCATATACGCAGACTAGCCAGTGGTAAGAAAACATTTGTTAAAGCTCATTTTAGGGGTAGCAAAGAAGTAGGTGTATTGACAAAAGACTACGAGGTAGTGAATTGATTTAAGCCGTTCCTTTACATATCCATCCATTGCCAAGTATTGATATTTGCTTTATTTTCACCAGTGTAATTGACAGAATGATAATTGTTTTTCTTAGCAAGTTTTTTTGTTGATTTTATGTAAGACTGCTCTAATTCACATAGATTTACATAGCTAATATTTTCTAAGGTTTCTAAAACTTCTTTTTTGAATATCTCTTTTCCATAAATCATTTTGTAGTGATAAATAATTAATGACGAGCCAAAGTAATTAGGATTATTTTTTGTATCTAATCCTATGTAAACGTATTCTTTGTTATCTATAGAAAAAGTAATTTTATATATCTGAGCTTTCTCTACTGTTTTAGTTGTTGATAGTTCGTATTCCATAGGAGTATATTATAATACAAAGAGCTTAATATTTACGAATAGGAATTAATTTGATAATATCTGATAAATTATGACAAACAAATCTACAAAATCTAAATTAACTGAGCAGTTACGAACAGTCATAAGAACTGAGTTTGTTCAGGGAATTGAGTCTGAGACAGGTGATAGAATCTTTTACACTTTAGAAGATTTGATCAAAAAGTATAATTTAGCATCAGCAACACTCTACAGATGTGCAAAGAAACATAACTGGAAAGAGTTAAGAGAACAATATAATTTAGAATTTCAAGAAAAGCTGAATGAAAAACGAGCAGAAAGAATGGCTCAAAAATCTATGAACTGGGATGATGCCGTATTTAGGTCAGCGAAAGAACTTAGAAAGCAAGCCATGTATTATTTAAAGTTAAATAAAAATGCAATGGAAGCAGAAACAAAACCTTTTCCACCAAGTCAATTCTTAGCCATATCTAATGCGTTTCTAATATCACAGAAATTAGGAAAGATTGCTCTTGGAGAAATAACTGAGAATATAAATGTCAACACAACAATTAAAGAAGCAGAAGCCTTCCACACAGCTATGGAATTGTTGGACGAACTTGCAAGAGCAAAGTCAAAAGTCAACGATACAGCTATACACTGAATGGCTAGATACAGCTAGACCCAAACAGCTACCACCAAATGAGGATTTTTTTATTTGGCTCATACTTGCTGGTCGTGGCTGGGGCAAGACCCGAACAGGCGCACAGGACATCGCTCTGTATGCGTTGAGAAACCCGAACACTATATGTGCAGTAGTAGCACCTACATTTGGTGATTTAAGGCGCGTATGCTTTCAAGGCAACTCTGGGCTTATCTCAATTATTCCTAAAGATTGCTATGCAAGTGATTTCGGTACTTATGGGTATTCATCAAGCATTTGTGAAATAAGACTTGCTAATGGTTCTAAGATAGTTGGTTATGCCGCCCATAATCCAGAGCGTTTAAGAGGTAGTCAGTTTCACAGAGCTTGGTGTGATGAGCTTTGTGCGTGGGAGTACCCACAAGCCTTTGATCAGTTAATGTTTGGTTTGCGTCTTGGTCAAAGCCCAAAATGTTTGATAACCACAACCCCAAAGCCAACAAAATTATTGAAAGACTTGGTAGCTAGAGATGATGTAGTAGTAACATCTGGTAATACGTTTGAGAACGAAGCTAATTTAGCGGCATCAGCACTGGAAATGATGAAGTCCAGATATGAGGGTACAGCACTAGGTAGGCAAGAGCTGTACGCAGAAATACTAGATGATGTTGAAGGTGCGCTCTGGTCTAACAAAATGATTGAAGAAACTAGATTGCCAGACGGCACAGAAATAGAACTTACCCAGATAATAGTAGCTATTGACCCAGCAGTAACAAATAACGAAAATTCAGATGAAACAGGTATTGTTGTTGTTGGTAGAGACACAAATAATGAATATTATGTATTAGAAGATAGTTCAGGAAAGTACAGCCCTGATGGTTGGGCTAGAAAAGCTATCAATTGCTTTTATGAATGGGAAGCGGATAGAATAGTAGCTGAAGTAAATAATGGTGGTGATCTAGTGGAACGAGTGCTGAGAAATATAGACAGTAATGTGCCGTATAGATCAGTACGGGCATCAAGAGGTAAAATGGTGAGAGCCGAACCTGTTGCCGCCTTATATGAGCAAAGGCGCGTTCATCATATTGGTGTTTTTGAGGAATTAGAAACACAGATGTGTACCTATATTGGACAAACTAATCCTAGTCCTGATAGATTAGATGCATTAGTCTGGGGCTTATCTGAGATAAGTAAGACGAAAGGCATCACAAAATGGAGAATAAGCTGATGGCATTGCTGGATAACTTAAAGAATGTTTTTACTGGCAACACTCAAGTAAAAAGCGCGGGAAACATGGTTGGTTACTTTGGGGTAGGTACAGGAGAATCAAAGCAATATAAATACTCAGACTTAGCTAGTGAAGGTTATCTAAAGAACGCTATTGTATATAGATGCGTTAATGAGATATCTAAAGGTGCGGGGTCGGTTGAATACTGCATAAAAAGCGGTGATACAATGCTTGAACAACACCCATTGCTATCATTAATAGACAGACCTAACCCATTACAATCTAATTCAGAATTCTTCAATGCTTTATTTGGCTATCTATTGTTGAGCGGTAATGCTTATGTATTGAAGGTAGGTTCAGAGCTAGGAAAACCAAAAGAACTGCATCTATTGAGACCAGATAGAATTGTTATCAATGGCGGCAAGAAGCCTATACCTGAAAGCTATGATTATGTAATTAACGGCAGAGTGCAACAATCATTCCAAGTAGACCAAGACACTGGATTTAGTGAACTGAAGCACATTAAGTTATGGAATCCATTAGATGATTATTATGGCTGTTCACCATTGAGTGCGGCGGCAGTAGAGGTAGACCAACACAACCTATCCAGTAAGCACAATATCAATCTATTAAACAACGGGGCTAGACCATCTGGGGCTGTTATATTTAAACCTAAAGATGAATCAGGATTTGCAGTTAATCTAACTGAAGGACAACGGGCGCAATTACTTACCGACCTCAACAATAGATTTCAAGGCGCTGGTAACGCTGGTAGACCTATGCTCTTAGAGGGTGATTTTGATTGGAAAGAAATGGGTATGAGTCCAAAAGACATGGATTTTATGAACTTGAAGCACATGAGTGCAACCAGTATCGCTTTATGCTTCGGTGTTCCTAGTCAGTTAGTGGGTGTTCCAGATGCGCAGACGTATAGCAATGTAGCTGAAGCTAGGTTGGCTCTATACGAGGAAACAATAATACCGCATTTAAAATTGATACAATCAGATTTGAATGAGTGGTTGATACCGATGTTCAATGAGAATATCCGCTTTGAATATATGCTTGAAAGCATTCCAGCACTAGCAGAACGTAAAAGAAAGACATACGAGAATGTTACCAGTGCGGTTCGTGAGGGCATCATGACCAGAAACGAAGCCAGAGAGGTTATAGGTCTAAGCCCGATTGAGGGTGGTGATGATATCTATATTAGCTCTACATTGTTCCCATTGGGTAGCGAAGCACCGCCACAGGCAACAGGTGATGATGATCTTTTGGATATAGATGATTATGATTATGATGAAGATGATGAAGAAGAAGAAGAAAAAGCTGTATCTGACATTGACTTCAAACCTACCAGCGGCATGGCAACTGAGGCTCAAAGAGGTTTAGATTGGCGTAAAGAATTTGGTCGCGGCGGTACTAATATAGGCTCAACTAGAGCTAGTCAATTAATCAAAAGAGAAAACCTGTCACCAGATACAGTCAAACGTATGTATTCATTCTTTGCTAGGCATGAAGTAGATAAGCAAGCAGAAGGATTCTCTCAAGGTGAAAAGGGATATCCAAGCAACGGTAGAATCGCATGGGCTTTATGGGGTGGTGATGCTGGCTTTAGCTGGAGTAAAAAGAAAAGAGATCAAATAGAACGAGAAAGTAAAGCAAAGCCAGATAGCCTAAAAGTGGGAGATATGGTTTCGTGGGATAGTTCAGGCGGCAGAGCGCGAGGTAAGATAACTAAAATAGTAACAAGTGGAAAGTTGTCTATACCAAAAACAAGCCTCACATTGAATGCCACTGAGGATAATCCAGCATGTTTAATCAAATTATATCGTGGCGGTGAAGCTACAGATGTTGTTGTAGGTCACAGGTTTAGTACACTGACAAAGATATAAAGTCTAATTTTTAGCAATGCTAATGCCTCACACACATAGAGATCGCTTCCCTAGCGGCATTACACGAGCCGCAAATGTAGATGTATTTGAGAAAAAGAAGTTAAAAGGCTTCAAGCAAGGTCGTATTGACGTAAGAAAGGAAGTCAGGAGACAACAAAGATTACTTAACAATTTACAGCGTGGAGTATTCAGAAAGCTAACTAGCTTATTGCCAAAGCATATAAAAGCACAGGCAAAAATATTTTCTGAAACTGGTGAGTTTTCCAGATCACAATCATACCGAAAATTAGAAAATCAATTACTTTCAGTGATGTATCAACATTATCGCCGTGTATTTATAACGGTATTTAAAGATAATGAATCAAGGTATGAGAAAATAAATAAAAGCATTGATGTGAGTATATTTGGTAGAAACAAAGATATTGAAGATTTAGTTAGTATCTACAATAACGACAGAACGCTATATCTAGCAAACATGGGTCGTAGCGTTACTAATAATGTGCAAAAAATAGTAACTAACGGTAGAGAGAGTGGCGCATCAGTCAGTCAGATAGCTAAAAACATTAGACAAACAGAACCGATAGCAAGACGTAGGGCGGCGGCTATTGCTAGAACAGAAACACATAATGCCTTGAGTTTCGCTAATCACGAATATCATGGAGTAGTGAGTCAAGAATACAGCGTCAAGATGATGAAGAAATGGGCTTCAACAAGCGATATGCGTACAAGAAGCGCCCACAGTTATGCAAATGGTCAAGTAAGAGATATGGATGAGCCGTTTATTGTGGGTGGCGCAAAAATGATGCACACAGGTGATCCCAATGGCGGCGCGGCTAATGTTGTTAATTGTAGATGTGTTGTTTTGTATATAGATGCTGATGAGTTATCTGAGGCGGTAGATTCAAAAGCGCCCAGCATAAAACCAGTAAATGATTTTGGTAAACAACATGTAAAAGAGATCAAACCAAACAGAGCATCATTCAAGGGTGAAGAATTAGTAAGCTCAGTGATAGCAAGAGGTAGTCCTTTAAATGAACTCACTACAAATAATAAGAGAGGTTGCTTTTTTAGTCATAAAGGAATTATAAACATGTCTGGTTATAAAGAAGGCAGTGCTTCTTATAATTCAATATGGCGGCATGAAAAAGGTCACGCTATTGATTATGACGATAAATTGATAACTTTGATGCAGACATATAGACCAAAGGTCGTCAGCCAAGATCATTTGGGTATATTGCAAGCATCGTTAGATACCGCAATGAAAAGAAGGTTTGAAAATATGATAAACGCTAACATACTAGGCGCTAGTGAGGTTTCAGCTTCATATCATAGTAGATTTGGACTATCCAGCTATATGGCAAAACAAATGGTGGATGATAAAAAATTACTTTTAAAAAGGAAAAAAGTAGTAACAAAAAGAGCAAGAACTACTATGGAAAATCAGGATTACTTTTCATCTAATCTAAAAAAATTACAAGTAATGGGTAATCCTGTAATACAAGAAAGAACAATTATTATTAATGGTAAAATGGCGATACAAAAAAGCCAAGTTACAAAATATTCTACAACACTCACGCAAACACAATTTATTAAAAAATGGCGTACTGAATTAGATAAATCAAGCTCAGTATTGAAATATGACGATTTAAAAGTCTTGTATGGCGATGATTTTTTAAAGAAAATATTCAGTGGAAATGCAAGTATGAATCTTAATGATTCTGTAAATTGGCTGACTTATCTTAAATATAACAATTTAGGAACGAAAAACTGGACACGCAGTAACTTTCAATATTTTTTAGCTAAAGGAAATGCATCTTCAGCTACAAAAGATATAGCGAATTTTTCTGATTTGATAGGATCAATAACGAATAACAACGTAATGCACGGTCATACCACAGGTTATTACAAAAGATATCCGAATATTTTTAAGGGATTCACTGATGGGCATTTGACAGAAACATTTGCAAATTTTACTTGTCTTTTAGGTAGTAAAAACTCAAGGGTATGGCGTAAAGTCTTAGAACATCATGTGCCAGACTCATTGAGAGAGTATGACAAAATATTAAATCATTTGGCAAAAACTAAAGGGATGGACAGATTTGAACTCTCTGATGCTTTGTATGCAAAAATAAAGGAACGCAAATAGTTATGAATAGTAATAGTTGGTTGGTAAATAATGAAATATATGAGAAATACTTTGAGGTAGAAGAACTAGATGTTCTTTATGGGGATTATCTTTTCATCAATCAAAAAGAAGTAGCGGGATCACATATACCAGTATATAAGTTTCCGTATGGAGATATAATGAGTAAATCGCATATAAAGAGAATAAAAAAACTTATAAGGAACGCTATTGATTCCAATAAAAAATTCAAAGCAGATGATGTAGCTGAAATTGTTTATGATATTTATCCAGATAGTGCTGTATGGTAATTTATATAAATTATTGTAAGATTGCTGATGTTGGGCTAAGATAATCAAGACTAAATAGAGGATCACCTTAAATGAACATTGGAAATGCAATGCTGGATGTTCAGGCTAACGAGCCTACTTTGAAAGAAGATTCTATAAAGAATGATATAAAAGAAGAAATAAGGCGCGATGTGTATACCACTGAGCAAGAAGCTCAAGCTAGAGCTAAAGATATTGGGTGCGTTGGTTCACACTCGCATGATGAGGATGGCAACAAAGTATATATGCCATGTAAAAGTCACGAAGAATATAGACTAGCTACTGGTACAGATGTAAAAAGCCAATATATTGAATTTAAGTCAGAAATAAAAGCCTATCAAGACGATGATGAAGATAGAGAAGAATATGGTCGTTTTGAAGGATATGCCTCTGTATTTGAAAACACAGACTTAGGCAATGATGTTATCAAGACAGGCGCATTTAAAAAGAGCCTCAGAAAACGTGGCAAAAAAGGTGTGAAACTTCTATATCAACACAAAAGTGATATGCCTATTGGTGTATTTGACTCAATCAAAGAAGATGATAACGGCTTGTATGTAAAGGGCAGATTAGCTCTAAAATCTACAGCGGGTCGTGATGCATACGAATTATTAAAAATGGGCGCTTTAGATGGAATGTCTATCGGCTTTAGAGCAGACCCACAATCAATAACATACGACAAGCGTTCTAAAAAAAGAATGATTGGCGAGGTAGATTTAATGGAGATTAGTCTAGTGACTTTTCCGATGAACCCGAAAGCTACGGTGATGTCGGTGAAGGGCGAGGCTGTTTCTATTAGAGAATGGGAAAATGGAATGCGAGATGCCTTCAATTTGAGCCGTTCAGAAGCGAAGATGGCGGCAAAAGCTGTTCATCATGTGTTTGAAGAAAAATCAAATAGCGAGAGGCTACAAGATATGGAATCAAATACAGAACTGGTAGATGCCATCAAAAACTTAACTTTAACTTTAACAAACATCTAACACAGGAGTACATGAAAATGGCTGAAGATGTGAAAGAGGTTATGTCAGAATTCGGAAAGGCTTTTGAATCATTCAAAGAAGCTAATGACGAAAAACTGGCTCGCCTAGAAAAAGGTTTAGGTGAAGATGCATTATTGAACGATAAGTTAGCCAAGATTGAAAGTAAACTTGACTCGCTTGAGGACATCAACGCATCAATCACACAAACCAAAGCGCAACAAGAAGGTGTTGCTGAGAAAGTAGAGAAATTAGAAACGGTCATGTCACGACCTAATTCTGGTTACGATGCTAAATCAGTAGATGATACTTGTGTTGCATTTGAAACATATTGTCGTAAAGGCTTACAGTCTTTAACCGATATGGAAAAGAAAGCACTGACTGTTAGTAATGACAGCACAGGCGGATATTTAGCACCACCAGAGTATGTGAGAGAGTTACTAAAAACTGTAACTGAAGTTTCACCTATTCGTAGTATTGCTAGACTTCGTACAACTGGTCAGCGTTCAATCCAAGTACCTAAGAGAACTGCTCAGTTTGCCGCACAATGGGTAGCTGAAAGTGGAACTCGTAGTGAAACTACAGGATGGAATGTAGGGCTTGAAGAAATACCAGCGCATGAAAGTTATGCATTAGTTGATATTTCGGAACAAGACCTAGAAGATTCAGTGTTTGATCTTGAGGCAGAAATGCAGTCAGAATTTGCAGAGCAATTTGCAAAAGCTGAAGGTACTGCATTCGTATCAGGTAACGCAGTAGGTAAACCAGAAGGCTTCATGACTAACGGTGACGTTGGTGAAGTTGTTTCAGGTCATGCATCTACTATATTAGCTGATGGTCTGATCTCGTTAGTACACGGCATTAAGTCTGAGTACGCTAAAAATGGTACGTTCGTATTTAATAGAACTACTCTTGCAAGTGTTCGCAAACTTAAAGATACGGCTGGTCAGTATGTATTCCAAGCTGGAATGATGCTCACTGGTGGTGTTACTAACACTGTACTGGGATATCCGTATGTTGAAGCAACTGACATGCCATCGGAAGGTAGTAATACTTATCCAGTAGCATTCGGTGACTTTAGACGAGCCTACATGATTGTAGACAGGGTATCTATGGCGGTTTTGCGCGATCCATTCACACAAGCTACAACTGGTAATGTAAGATACATTGCTCGCCGTAGAGTTGGTGGTCAAGTGGTTCAGGCGGAAGCTATCGTTAAACAAAAATGTTCAACATAAGGAATAGGTGATATATGAAAGATTTATCCAATAACCTAACTATTGCGAACAGTCTAATCAACGCTGTTAAAACTGCGGCGGCAAATGGAACTGGAGTTGACCTACAAGGTTACGAAAGTGCATTAGCTGTAGTTTCTGTCGGTGCTGAAGGCGATACTTTAGCCGCAAACCTTAACTTCCAAATCTCATTAGAGCATAGTGATGACGATTCAACTTACACCGATTGTGTGCAAGCTGATATTGTTGATGGCACTATTGCCGCTAATGGTATTTGGTTAATACTTGACGGTACTGGTACTGCGGGCGTGGGCGGAAACCCTCACACTTCAGGTGGTACATGGCAAGTAGGTTATGTAGGTGGCAAACGGTATGTCAGACTTGTAATCGCTAAAACTGGAACTCACTCAACTGGTACATCCATAAGTGGGCTTATAGTTAGAGGGGATGCTAGACATAGCACAGATAATGATAACGTTATTCATAACGTATAGTCATTAGTCACATTGAGTGGGATAGCTTCGGCTATCCCTACTCTTAATTTGAGAGGTAAGCCAAATGGCTAACAAACAGTATAAAATAGTAGTACCAAAAGTAGGCTCAAACAACGTAAATGGTACTGATGCGAAACTTTATAAGTTAGATGAAATTGTTGATGCTACTGAAGCATGGCAAGAAGAAATAATGAATACATTTGTTGCTAATGGGTGGGCTATGGAAACTAAGGTTGAAGCTACAGCCGACGTTGAGCAAGCAGAACCAGTAAGAGCAAGAAATGATAAAGGTCACTATAAAAAAGATGACCCAAACACACCAGATATAAATGAAGCCTACAAAGGTGGTAAAGCACCTAAAGCAACCAAGAGAACCACCAAGAAGAAAACGAAAGCAAAAGCCTAGTTTCGGTGGTATGATTTATTTAGCAGATGCAATATGGTAGATACCATGCTAATTATAGGAATAGGTATTCATGAGCGCGGGTTATCATCATTTTGTAATAGAACAAGGGGCAACATTCGGACAGGTTCTTACGCTTAAAGATTCAAGCGGAACTGTTGTCAATCTAACTGGCTATAGTGCGGCAGAGATGGATTTGAGAGAAAATCCTGAATCATCAACCGTAGTAGCAACTCTAACAACTGGAAATAGTCGTGTCGCATTAGGCGGTTCAGCGGGTACAGTGACGCTATCAATAACGGCGGCGGACACAGCTAACCTTGCTGTTGGCGATGGTCATTATGATTTAGAAATTACAACTGGTTCTAATGTGTATCGTATTCTTGAAGGCACTTACAGTATTAGAAGGAATTTGAGTCGGTGAGCGGCACAGACAGCATAACAGTAAGCAACAGTAATACCGTTAGTACCGTTACTGTCACTGATGCTTCTAATATTTCAGTAGTCACAGTAGGTACACAGGGATTAGCTGGGGCAAACACTCTATTGAATAGAGATGTAAATGACTCAACGGCTGGTGCAAATGGCTCATTAGTCGTATATGACCATGACAATTTAGAGTGGATTGACAGTCAATCAAGCAGAGCGCAATCATCAATAGTCAAAGTATATAATCTTTTATTCACCAGTGGCGGGGCAACCGTTACAGGAACACTTGATGAAGATAACTTAGGCTCAAACAGCAATACTAAACTTGCCACACAACAATCAATAAAAGCGTATGTAGACGCACAAGTAACTGCTCAAGATATGGATTTCAAAGGCGATAGTGGCGGTTCTTTATCCATAGACCTAGATAGTGAACTGTTTATCATAGCGGGCGGTACAGGCATTACTACAGTCGGTGACACTAACACTGTCACAGTGAACATAGATGCAACTGTAGCGACACTGACAGGCTCTCAGACACTAACCAACAAGGTATTAACAAGCCCAGACATAAACACACCAGATATAGACGGCGGTACAATAGATGGGGCTACTATAGCAACATCAAATATCACTGTAGGCTCTGGTAAAACATTAAACGTAACAGCGGGTACATTTACTCTTGCTGATAACCAAATATCAGGCGATAAAGTAGAAGGCGGTACGATTGCCGCAATCACAATTACTGATTTAGCTTCAACTACGGTAGATACTACCAATATTGAAGTCACAAACATCAAAGCAAAAGATGGTACAGCGGCGGGTTCAATAGCCAACTCAACAGGTGTTGTTACATTAGCAAGCTCAGTATTAACCACCACAGATATTAATGGTGGCACAATAGACGGTACAAATGTCACAGTAGGTAGTGGTAAGACCCTTGATGTATCAAGCGGCACACTTACATTAGCAAATGACCAAATCAGTGGCGATAAGATTCAAGGCGGTACGGTTGCATCAATGACCATTACGGCTATGACAGGTACACTAGAAACTGCCGCACAACCCAATGTAACCTCATTAGGTACACTCAGCGCCCTAACAGTAGACGATATAGCGTTAGATGCTAAGACATTAACCATGACAGGCTCAAGTGGTGATACGGCAACTGTCGTAGTAGGCACAAATGGAACATTAACCATAACCACAACAGATGCATCAGCGGCGGCGGCTAATATCCAAATCACGGCAGATGGTACAGCAGAACTAGCGGGTACTACCGTAACTTTAGATTCTAGCGGTGGTATAACCTTAGATGCAGATGGCGGTACAATAACATTTGCTGATAATGGCTCATCATTAGGCACAATTACATCTTCTGGGTATACAGGGGCGGTAGTAGGGAACGCCTCTACTGCAACGGCTCTTGCAACTGCCAGAACGATTGGCGGCACAAGTTTTGATGGCACGGCTAATATTGCCGTAGCTCTATCTGCCACTGCAACTGCACTCGCAACCGCAAGAACCATACATGGTGTATCTTTTGATGGAACGGGAAATATTGACCTCAGTGAAGTAATATCAGACACCGTAGGGGCTATGTTCTCGTCTAATACCGAGACAAATATCACTGCGACCTATCAAGACGGTGACAATACTATTGATCTAGTCATAGGTACATTGAACCAAGACACTACAGGCACAGCAGATAATGTAACGGTTACTGCAAACAACTCTACTGACGAAACGGTATATCCAGTATTTGTTGACGGTGCGACAGGTTCGCAAGGTGCAGAAACAGATAGTGGTTTAAGTTATAACCCTAGCTCTGGCAATCTAACTATTGGTGGCGAACTTATAGCCGCAACCTTAGACATATCGGGTAACGTAGATGTAGATGGCACATTAGAAGCGGATGCTTATACAGTTAATGGCACAGCATTAAATGAATTCATAGCCGATACAGTCGGTGCAATGGTTTCAAGCAATACTGAAACGAATATAACAGTAGCCTATCAAGATGCAGATAACACTTTAGACTTTACAATAGGAACTTTAAATCAGGATACAACTGGATTAGCCGCCACAGCTACGGCTTTAGCCACCGCAAGAAACATAGCTCTTACAGGTGATGTTACGGGTACGGTTTCATTTGATGGTACTGGCAATGTAGCAATATCCTCAACTATCGCCGCAAATAGCGTGGCTTTGGCTACTGATACCACTGGAAATTATGTCGCCACAGTAGCGGGTACAACTAATGAAATAGAAGTAAGTGGATCAGGATCAGAAAACGCGGGCGTAACAATCGGCTTACCAGATAACGTCACAATAGCGGGCAACCTAACTGTTACAGGTGATTATACAGTCAATGGCGATACCACAACGGTTAGCACAGCAACGCTTAGTGTTGAAGATCCATTAATCAAACTGGCGAAAGGTAACGCTGGTGCTGACTCAGTAGATATAGGTATCTATGGGCTATATGACACATCAGGTTCACAAGATTTATATGCGGGTCTATTTAGAGATGCTAATGATTCAGGAAAGTGGAAGCTATTCAAAGACTTGCAACCAGAACCCACGACCACAGTTAATGTATCTGGAACAGGTTATGCAGTCGCTACATTAGTCGCTAATTTAGAAGGGGCGGTAACTGGTAACGCAAGTACAGCCACAACATTGGCAACGGCTCGCACAATCGGTGGTACAAGTTTTGACGGTTCAGCAAATATCGCAGTAGCACTAGCGGCTACAGCAACCGCACTAGCAACGGCTAGGACAATAGGTGGTACGAGCTTTGACGGTACTGGAAATATAGATGTAGCTCTTGCAACCCTAGCAACCAATGTAACGGTATCAGCGAATAACTCAGCTAATGAAACTGTCTATCCATTGTTTGTGGATGGGGCAACTGGAACGCAAGGTGCTGAGACTGATACAGGATTAAACTACAATCCATCAACAGGAATGCTTACTACTGCTGGAGTAACAGCGGCATTAACAGGTAATGCTTCAACCGCAACCACATTAGCCACAGCCCGTACCATAGGCGGCACTTCATTTGATGGGTCTGCGAATATAGCAGTCGCTTTATCAGCCACCGCAACAGCATTAGCTACGGCGCGTACTATTCATGGAGTAAGTTTTGATGGGTCAGCTAACATTGATTTATCAGAGGTTATTTCAGATACCGTCGGTGCAATGTTCTCATCTAATACAGAGAGCGGCATAACGGTAGCCTACCAAGACGCAGATAATACGATTGACCTAACGGTTGGCACATTAAATCAGGACACCACAGGGAATTCAGGAACATTCACCGTAACTGCGAATAATTCTGCTGATGAAACGGTTTACCCTGTATTCGTTGATGGCGCTACAGGCGCACAGGGCGCAGAAACAGACACAGGGCTAACGTACAACCCATCTAGCGGTAATATGGCTATAGCGGGTGAATTATCAGCGGCAACACTTGATATCTCAGGCAATGTAGATATTGATGGTACTTTAGAAGCTGATGCAATCACCGTAAACGGTACAACCCTAGCAGAAACAATCAGTGATACTGTCGGCGCGATGGTATCCAGTAATACGGAAACAAATGTAACTGTCACCTATCAAGACGCTGACAATACCTTAGATTTCGTAGTAGGAACGCTCAACCAAGATACAACTGGAACAGCGGCGATAGCAACCACAGTTACCATTACTGATAACGAAAGCACCAATGAAAGTAATGCCTTAATATTTACGGCTGGCGGTGATGTAGATGGTGGCAATTTAGGGCTAGAAAGTGACGGTACACTAACCTACAACCCTTCAACTGGAAAAGTAACCGCTACAGGCTTTGTAGGCGCTTTAACAGGCAATGCAGACACCGCTACTACCCTTGCAACAGCCAGAACTATACATGGAGTCAGCTTTAACGGGTCAGCGAACATAGACCTATCTGAAGTGATAAGCGATACAGTCGGGGCTATGTTTAGCTCAAATACTGAGACGGGCATAACGGCAACGTATCAGGATGGCGATAACACGATTGACCTAGTTATTGGAACGCTCAATCAAGACACTACGGGATTAGCGGCAACCGCAACAATTTTAGCAACCGCAAGAACAATCGGTGGCGTTAGCTTTGATGGGTCTGCAAATATTGATCTCTTAGCCGCAGATATTAAGATTGGTGAAGATGATCAGACTAAGATAGATTTTGAAACCGCTGACGAAATACACTTCTATGCGGCAAACGCAGAGCAAGTCTATGTAGCAGATGGCATATTCTCGCCACAAACTAATAATGATGTTGATTTAGGTACAAGCAGTACAGAATTCAAAGACCTATTCCTAGACGGTACAGCACACATAGATACCTTAGATGTAGATGCTAACGGTACAGTAGCGGGAACATTCGGAGTTACAGGTGATCTAGCTATAGATACCAATGTATTATTCGTGGATGTCAGTGCAAACCGAGTCGGTGTTGGTAACGCTTCCCCAGATGTCAGTTTGGATATCGGAAGTTATACAGATGCGGTGCATTTGCCAGTAGGAACAACGGGGCAAAGACCAACAGGCGCGGCTGGATATTTGCGTTATAACAGTACCCTAAGTCGTTTTGAAGGATATACGGATGCATGGGGTGAGATTGGTGGCGGTGGTACGTCTACGCTAAGTGTCAATACATACACAGTAGATACATCAGAGGATAACCCAGAGCAATTAACACTATCACAAGCCCCTACAAGCACAGATAACACTATCTTATTTATAGAAGGCGCATATCAAAACCCAAATAGCTACAGTGTATCAGGTACAACATTAACGCTTGATACAGTACCAGAGAACGGCAGAAAGATTATTGTCTATCATGTATCTAACGCCGTATCAGGCGCGGGCATGAATAACGATCAATTCACGGCTAACGGCTCAACTACTGCATTTACATTATCAATAGACCCAATTAATGAGAACAATACCATCGTTTTCTTAGACGGTGTATACCAACAAAAGACTGACTATGCGGTCAGTGGCACTACGTTGACTATGGATACAGCGCCAATAAACGGGGCTATCCTTGAGGTACAAACATTTAGCCAAACAGAAATAAACACCTTCCCAGCTACAGGTATATCTAACCTTACAGCAGTCACGCCAGTAGCGGGCGACCTAATAATG
>Ga0209337_1001480_pt1 | contig 17773 bp, 7 predicted proteins | sample LinPmetageLP53_FD_184044 | JGI IMG/M metagenome (GOLD analysis project Ga0209337, IMG submission 184044) | Marine viral communities from the Pacific Ocean - LP-53 (SPAdes) (version 2) | ecosystem: Environmental > Aquatic > Marine > Oceanic | place: Pacific Ocean | collected 2010-02-08 | reverse complement strand
TTTATACTCTCTTTTTATCCCAATGGAATGGAACTACGAAGGATTTATTGATGAGTATGGAGTTCCAGTCTTTACTACTCCTGATATCGATAGATTCGCACCAGACGGTGAACTAATAGATGTAGGCGTAATAGATAACTGGCAAAACGAAGTTGATGGCCTTAAAGATGATCAAGATGGTTTAAATGAATTTTACCGTCAATTTCCAAGAACTACAGAGCACGCATTTAGAGACGAGACAAAAGGAAGTATATTTAATCTTGTTAAGATATATGAGCAAATAGATTATAATGACGAAATGTCTAGAACACTAGGAATTACAGCGGGTAATTTTCAATGGGTGAATGGAATTAAAGATTCACAAGTAATATTTTACCCAGATCCAAAGGGTAGGTTTAAAGTTAGTTGGGTTCCATCTCAACAACTACAGAACAAAGTGGTATTAAAAAATGGTATAAAATATCCTGGTAATGAACATATGGGAGCCTTTGGCTGTGACTCGTATGACATCTCAGGAACCGTAGATGGAGTAGGTTCTAAAGGAGCTTTGCATGGACTTACAAGGTTCAGTATGGAGGACGCTCCCGCTAACAGTTTTTTTTTAGAATACTTATCAAGACCACCTACGGCAGAAATGTTTTTTGAAGATGTTCTAATGGCATTAGTATTTTACGGAATGCCTATACTTGCGGAGAACAATAAACCTCGCCTTTTGTATTATCTAAGACGTAGAGGATATAGAGGGTTTAGTATGAATAGACCTGATAAGATATGGAATAAGTTATCCGTTGCAGAGAAAGAAGTTGGTGGAATACCTAACTCTTCAGAAGATATAAAACAAGCTCACGCTGCTGCGATTGAAATGTACATACAAGATCACGTTGGCATGAAACAAGATGGAACTTTTGGAGATCTATATTTTAATGAGTTATTAAACGATTGGAGTAGATTTGATATAAACAAAAGAACAAAGCACGATGCTTCTATAAGTTCTGGTTTAGCCGTTATGGCAAACAATAGACATTTATATGCGCCAAACGCTAAAGTTGAAAAACCAAGATTAAATATACATATGTCTAGATACACAAACAAAGGTAATATGTCAAAAATAATAGAAAAATAAAATATGTCAAAATTTACTAATCATCATTTTCCTAGTCAAGTAGTTAGTGATACTGAAAAAATTAGTTATGAGTATGGTTTAAAGATTGCTAAAGCTATTGAAGGAGAATGGTTTGACGAGAACACTAGTACCAATAGATGGGAAAGTAACAATAATAATTTTCACAATTTAAGATTATACGCTAGAGGTGAGCAGTCAACCCAAAAATATAAGGATGAGTTATCTATAAACGGTGATTTGTCCTATTTAAATTTAGATTGGAAGCCAGTTCCAATTATACCTAAATTTGTAGATATTTTAGTTAATGGAATGACACAAAGAAACTATGATATAAAAGCTTATTCTCAAGATCCATTTGGTGTTGGTAAAAGAACCGCGTATATGGATTCTATATTAAAAGACATGCGTAGTAAAGAATTAAATGACTATGCACAACAAGCATTCGGCATTAATTTATATAGTAGTGACCCAGAACAACTTCCAGAAACAGAAGAAGAATTAAAACTACACATGCAACTTACATACAAGCAAGGTGTAGAGTTAGCAGAAGAACAAGCGCTAAACACTTTGTTTGAGGGTAGTAATTATGATTTAATTAGAAAGCGTTATTATTACGACTTAGCAACTATAGGTATTGGAGCTGTTAAAACATCTTTCAATACATCTGAAGGAGTTGTTATAGATTATGTAGATCCAGCCAACCTAGTGTACTCACACACGGACTCTCCTTATTTTGATGATATATATTATGTTGGTGAAATTAAAAGTATTCCAATTAATGAATTGGTTAAACAGTTTCCATTTTTAGAGCATGAAGATCTAGAGGAAATATTAAAAACAAGGCACTACAATAGAGACAATTATTATAACAGAAAAGACAACAAAAAAGACAATAACTCAGTTAAAGTTCTATATTTTAATTATAAAACTTATATGAACGAAGTTTATAAAGTGAAAGAAACTGGTTCTGGCGCTGATAAGTTAATAAAAAAAGATGACACGTTTAATCCACCAGAATCAATGGAAGGTGGTTATAGTAAAATATCTAGATCTATAGAGTGTTTATATGATGGCGCTTTAATTGTTGGTACTAATAAATTACTTAAATGGGAAATGTCAAAAAACATGATGCGTCCTAAAAGTGATTTTACAAAAGTTAAAATGAACTATTCTATTGTAGCTCCAAGAATGTATGAGGGTCGCATAGAATCTCTTGTTAGCAGAATAACTGGTTTTGCTGACATGATACAAATAACACACTTAAAACTTCAGCAGGTGTTGTCAAGAATGGTTCCAGATGGTGTCTATTTAGATGCCGACGGTTTAGCAGAGATTGATTTAGGCAATGGAACAAACTACAATCCACAAGAAGCTTTAAACATGTACTTTCAGACAGGATCTGTTATTGGAAGAAGTTTTACTTCTGAAGGCGATCAAAATCCTGGCAAGATACCTATTCAAGAAATATCTGGCGGTCAAGGTGCTGGAAATAAAATGCAAGCTCTTATAGGTAATTATAATTATTATTTACAAATGATAAGAGATGTAACCGGACTTAATGAGGCTAGAGATGGTAGTGTTCCAGACAAATATTCTTTGGTTGGTGTTCAGAAGTTAGCGGCAGCAAACTCAAATGTAGCAACTAGACACATATTGCAGTCTGGATTATTTTTAACTGCTCAAGTAGCAGAATGTTTATCTCTTAGAATATCTGACATACTAGAATACTCTCCAACCTCCGATGCTTTTATTAGAAGTATAGGAATGCATAATGTTGCAACGTTAAAAGAAATAAGTGAATTACACTTATATGACTTTGGTGTGTTTATAGAGTTAGCACCAGACGAAGAAGAAAAACAATTACTTGAAAACAACATACAAATAGCAATTCAAAAAGATGGTATAGATCTTGAAGATGCTATTGATATTAGAGAAATTAAAAACATAAAACTTGCAAATCAAGTTCTTAAAATAAGAAGAAAAAAGAAAATAGAACGAGACCAGCAAATACAACAACAAAATATTCAGGCGCAAGCACAGGCAAATTCACAACAACAACAAGCCGCTGCTCAATCTGAAGTTCAAAAACAACAAGCACTAACTCAATCTCAAATTCAATTAGAACAAGCTAAAATGCAAATGAAATCTCAGTCTCTAGTTCAAGAAACTGAAATGAAAAAACAATTAATGCAATTAGAGTTTCAGTATGATATGCAATTGAAACAAGCTGAGGTTCAAAACGCTCAACAAAAAGAAACAAGCAAAGAAGATCGTAAAGACGAAAGAACAAAAATACAAGCTACACAGCAGTCAGAAATGATTGATCAAAGAAACAATCAAAAACCACCTAAAAACTTTGAATCCGCAAGTGATGATACTTTAGGAGGATTTGGTTTAGGTATGTAAAAAATTATTAACTATTATTATATTATATTATGGCAAACAACACAGAAAAGCCAATCGTAGACAACGAAACCGGCTCATTAAAAGTAAAGGAACAAAAAGAAAAACAACCAGATGGTAGCGAAACAAAAGGAAACGTTACTAAAGTTGTAGAAAAAATGAAAATGAAACCACAGGTTGTTGGAGAAACAATAACCAAGGTTGATTTAAATAAACCAATAAAACCAGAAGAAAATGAAACTAAAGAAAATAACGCTGACGACAGCGGAGTGGTTGCAGTCGCTGAAAATGCCGACACCCCACAAAAACAAGAAGAAGTACAATCGCAAGCTGAAACACAAAAAACTTCAACGCTAGAAGAAATTACTGAAGAGCAAGTTGAAGAGCAAGTTGAAGAAATAGCTGAAGAAGCAAATGAAGCTATTAAAGAAAACTTAGAAACTGGAAAACCATTACCAGAAAATATCCAAAAGTTAATGGATTTTATGGAAGACACTGGTGGTGATTTAAGCGATTATGTTAAACTTAATCAAGATTATAATGAGTTAGATAATGAAGATTTGCTAAGAGAACATTATAGACAAACTAAACCTCATTTAGATAGTGAAGAAATTAACTTTCTAATGGAAGATCAGTTCTCTTATGACGAAGATACAGACGACGAAAGAGAAATAAAAAGAAAAAAATTAGCGTTAAAAGAGCAAGTTGCCAACGCTAAAACTCAATTGGAAGAGAACAAATCCAAATACTATGAAGAAATCAAAAGTGGATCAAAGCTGACTAATGAGCAGCAAAAAGCTATTGATTTTTTTAATAGATACAACAAGGAAGAAGCAGAGAACAAAAAGGGTAGTGAGCAAAGAGTAAATAAATTTCAACAAGAAACTAAAAATGTTTTTAACGACAAGTTCAAAGGTTTTGAATATAACGTCGGTGATAAAAAATTTAGATACAATGTTCAAGATGCTAGTAAAGTAAAGGACACTCAAAGCGACATAAATAATTTTATCGGAAAGTTTCTAGATAAAAATAATACTATGAAAGATGCTAAGGGTTATCATAAATCTTTATTTACAGCAATGAATCCCGACGCTATTGCAAAACATTTTTACGAACAAGGGCAAGCAGATGCTATTAAAACAAGTGTTGAGAAAGGAAAAAATATAAATATGGATCCTAGACAAGCACATGGTGAGACGCAAGCTGGTGGAATTAAAGTAAAAGTTTTAGGTGATAATACTGCTGATTTCAAATTCAAAATTAAAAACAAATAAATAAATTAAAAATTTAAAATTATGGCAATTACTGCAGGAGGTAGTTTGAATAGTGTTCCAGCTTCAACGAGGCAAACATTAAACACAAATTATCTTGATTTTACGTCCGGCGCAAACGACTGGGCACAACAATATTTACCAGATCTTATGGAAAAAGAAGCAGAGGTATTTGGTCCTAGGACTATATCTGGATTTCTTTCACAAGTAGGAGCTGAAGAATCTATGACATCTGACCAAGTTGTTTGGTCTGAGCAGTCAAGATTACATTTATCATACGTAGCTACGGTAGCTACAGCTGGTGATGTAAATGGTACATTAACAATTACTGCTGATATCGATGGTGATACAGCGGTAGGCGCAACAGCAAGTAGAGCTCACGGTATTAGAGTGAACGACATGCTGTTAATCGCACAAGCTGGTGTTGTAGTTAAAGCATTAGCTGTTGAAACTCCAAATTCAAACGTTGTTTCAGTTGAACCTTATGCTACAGCTGCTTTATCAACTTTATCTGCTGCTGCTGCGACTGTATTAGTTATTGGTTCTGAGTACGGTAAAGGATCATCTTATGCTGATGAAACTGGTACGTTTAAAACTGAATCAAGAGGTGCTAACGAACCTACGTTCAAATCATTCAACAACAAACCAATTATCTTAAAAGATTACTACGAAGTATCAGGTTCTGATACATCTAGAATCGGTTGGGTTGAAGTGACTTCTGAAGATGGCGGTGCTGGTTACATGTGGTATTTAAAAGCTGAATCTGATACTAGAGCACGTTTTAACGATTACTTAGAAATGAGTATGCTTGAGGCTGAAAGAACTACTGCTGCATCTATTATTGGCTTTGGTGCTGATAGTCAAGTTAGAGGTGCTGCTGACGCAGGTCTTAACGGTGCTGGTACTGAAGGTTTGTTTGCTGCTATTGAGTCTAGAGGTAATTTAACTTCAGGTGTTACTGGTGTTAATGCTGCTACTGATTTAGCAGAATTTGATGCTATCTTAGCTGAGTTTGACAAGCAAGGTGCTATTGAAGAAAACATGATGTTTGTAAACAGAGCTACTTCGTTAGCAATGGATGACATGTTAGCTTCTATGAATTCTTACGGAGCTGGTGGTACTTCTTACGGAGTGTTTAACAATTCTGAAGATATGGCATTGAACTTAGGTTTCTCTGGTTTCAGACGTGGATCTTACGATTTCTACAAATCTGACATGAGATACTTAAATGACAAAGCTACAAGAGGTGGTATTAATGACAGAGCAGGTAGCGCAGCTATCCGTGGTGTCATGGTTCCAGCTGGTACGTCTACAGTTTATGACCAACAATTAGGAAAGAACCTTAAACGTCCTTTCTTACACGTTCGTTATAGAGCTTCTCAAACTGATGACAGAAGAATGAAAACATGGGTTACTGGTTCAGTTGGTGCTGCTACATCTGCACTTGACGCGATGCAAATTCACATGCTTTCTGAAAGATGTTTAGTTACACAAGGTGCTAACAATTTCATGTTAATGAAATAAGCATTATTTATATTAAAGACCGGGGCTTCGGCCTCGGCCTTTTATTTTTATTAATTTATATTATATTATATTATGGCAAAAAAACAAAAAAATACAAAGATAGTTGAGGCAAAACCTCAAACAGAAACAATGGAAGAAACAGTTACAGAATTTTTTGAAGAAACTGTAGTTGCAGAACCAAAAGCAAGAGAAAGAATTAAACCTTCTAACGAGTGGGAAATAAAAGATAGATTATATATTTTAAAAGATGGTAAAAAACCACTTTCTAGATCAATAAAATCTGCAGATATATATTATTTTGACAAAGAATTAGGTTATGAAAGAGAACTCAAGTATTGTCAAAATCAAAAATCATCATTTGTAGATGAAATGAAAGGTGATCAAAGATTAGAACATATTATATTTAGATCTGGCAGTTTATTTGTGCCAAAAGAAAAAGTAACTTTACAAAAGCTATTAAGTTTATATCATCCAAACAAAGATAATATCTATGAAGAATACAAACCAGCAGCTTTAGCAGCTGATGAAATAGATACGTTGAATTTGCAAGTTGATGCTTTAGTTGCGGCTAGAAATATTGACATAGATATGGCTGAAGCTATTATGCGTGTTGAGAAAGGTTCTGAGGTATCTAAGTTAAGTTCTAAGGAACTTAAAAGAGATTTATTAGTATTTGCTCGTAACAACCCTAAACTCTTCTTAGAGTTAGCGGATGATGAAAACGTAATGCTAAGAAACTTTGGTATTAAAGCTGTAGAAGCAGGGGTACTAAGATTATCCACTGATCAAAGAAACTTTTTATGGGGTAGTAATGGTAGAAAGTTAATGGTTATACCATTTGACGAACATCCTTATACTGCTTTAGCACATTGGTTCAAGACTGATGAGGGTATGGAGATCTACTCTAACATAGAGAAAAGATTTAATGAATAACAACAATAATATGGTTGCCCTTCGGGGCGACCATTTATTAAAAATTTAATTATATGACAAAATCAAAAGGACTAGGAGATTCAATAGAAAAATTTACAAAAGCAACAGGAATTAAAAAAGTGGTTGACACGGTAAACAAGGTAACTGGAAAAAAAGACTGTGGATGCAATAAAAGAAAACAAGCTTTAAACAAAGCTTTTCCCTATAATCCAAACGGTGCGTGGTTAGGGCAAAGATATAAATAAATAAAAATGGTAAATATAGATACAGTATATCAAAGAGTTTTAGCTTTAGCTAACAAAGAGCAAAGAGGATACATAACTCCGTTAGAATATAATCTACTAGCTAACCAAGCTCAAATGGATATTTTTGAGCAATACTTTTATGATAGAAACCAAACGGCTAGAGCCCCTGGTAATTCAACACATTATTCTGATGTTGATTCTATGTTAAATGAAAAAATATCTACTTTTGAAGTTGTTGCAACTACTGCTGGTGTTCTGCCAGTTGATCTATATAGATTAGGATCTGTTGTTACAACAACCGCTGGTGGTTTTGATGTTGAAGCTAAATATATAAATTGGAAAGACTGGGTGACAATATCGCAATCACCACTTCTTAAACCTACTGATTTAAGACCTATGTATACTAGAAACAACAACGGGATCCAAGTATATGGAGCAGACAATGCTTTAATTGCTACTTCAATAATCAACTATGTTTCTATTCCGAATAAAGTAGAATGGGGATATGATGTTATTGGAGAGAAAGCACTACACAATGGAAGTCCAAATAAAACAACTCATTTCCAGCATCACTCTTCAGAAGAAACAAAACTAGTTATTAAAATACTAGAACTAGCTGGTGTTATTATTGAAGATCCTAGTATAGTGCAATATGCTAATGCAAAAGACGATAAAAAAACACAACAAGAAAAACAATAATAAAATATGGGTTTACTAAAGCAATCGCAAAATCAATACTATAGTGGGGAGAAATCTTTTACTGGAGATGGTACAACTACTATATTCACAGTATCAACAACACAATCTTTATTCCCGACCGCGTTTAACCTTCTATCAGTTCCAAACCCAAACATAGAACTTTATATTGATGGAGCCTTGTACGCTCAATCGTTTTTAGATAGTACAGGATTAATAACAACTATTAATTATGATTTTAATTATACTATTGCTGATGGTTGGCATGTAAACTTTCTTGTAACCACTCCAGTAAGTGGAGCTGTAATTAAAGTTGTAGTAGATACTACTCAATATGAAAACCCTACAACTGGATTTATTGAAAATATTACTTCTTATCAATTTACTACGCTTGAGCATATTATCAACAACTTTGTGATAGCTTATACTGGTGAAGATAAGATTATACCAAAAGCAAATAGAACTGACATACAGTTTCACGCAATGAGAGCATTGCAAGAGTTGAGTTTTGATACTTTTAAGTCTACAAAATCACAGGAGATAGAGATTTCACCATCCCTTAGAATGACACTACCACATGACTATGTTAATTATGTTAAACTAACTTTTAAAGATGATAATGGTATTGAGCGTGTTTTATATCCAGCTGCAAAAACGTCTGATCCAAAAGCGCTTAAACAAAATACAGATGGTACTTACAGTTTTGATATTAACGATGATGGAGTGGATGATTCTGACAACTTGATAAATCCAGATAATTCTGACACTTGGAATAGTTACAAGTCAGCGTCAAACATATCCTCAACAAGTCATGATCATCATCATGACCATCATGATCACTTACATTCAAACAACAAGAGATACGGATTAGACCCTCAATATGCACAAGCTAACGGAAGTTTTTATATTAATGATGCAGAAGGATTTATTCATTTTGGATCAAGCGTAGCTGGTAGAACAGTAACGCTAAAATATATAAGCGATAGCCTTGGGACTGATGAAGAAATGCAAGTTCATAAGTTTGCAGAAGAAGCTATGTACAAGCACATTATGTATGCTTTAGTATCAACTAGAATGAATATACCAGAGTATGTTGTACAAAGATATAAAAAAGAAAGATTTGCTGAAACAAGAAAAGCAAAATTAAGACTGTCAAATATCAAATTAGAAGAAATTACTCAAATTTTAAGAGGTAAATCCAAATTTATAAAACACTAGAATATGCCGGAAATGAAGAATAGTTTTCAAAAAGGTCGAATGAACAAAGACCTTGATGAAAGAATAGTACCGATTGGCGAATATAGAGATGCACTAAACGTAGAGGTGTCTACATCTGAAGACTCCAATATTGGTACTTTGCAAACTATTAAAGGTAATTTATTTATTGAAGGACAACCTTGGAATAGTGGTATTTGCGTGGGGTCTATAGCTAATGATAAAAATGATAAACTTTATTTTTTAGTAGCTGGTGACGATCGCGATTTAATAGTTGAGTATGATTATAACACTGAATCATTTGCCCCAGTATGCGTTAGTCTTCACTCAGGTTCTTCTCATGCAAAATTACCTTTAAAGTTCAATGCTGAAAACCTTATAACAGGTATAAATATTATTGATGATATGTTGTTTTGGACAGATAATCATACTGAACCAAAAAGAATAAATATATCTCGTGGTAAAATTGGTTCACTAAACCAAACTACAGGTTTACCGGATTATTTTTCACATAGTAGAGTTATTATTAAAAATCCTTCTACAAACGAACACGTAAATGCTCTAAATGATATAGGCGGTGTTGTTTTAATAGAAGAAAAACACTTGACAGTTATAAGGCAAGGTCCACCAGTTGCACCTGTGTTAGAAATGATAGACACAGTACAAGAAGATATAGATGGAGATGGCGAGGTAGGTGGATCTGAAACAAACAGACAAGTAACTCTTGTTAGTGGTTATGAGTGGCTTGATCCTGAAGGAGAGTGGAGTGATCCAATAAAAATTAATGTAGGAGCTGACGCAGATGATGCTACTGGAAGTGATTTATTGACTGGAGATTTTGTAATTATTTATGCAGCAGAAACTTATAGTATTAATCCAGATACTTATACCCCTGGAGATTCCACTGTAAAAGTAAGACTAGAAATAACTGGTCATGATGCGGATTACAAAACATACGATTGTGTTGTTTTATCTGGAGACAAAGACATAACGCAGTACGGTAGCTATATGGTAGAGCTTGAACAATCAGACGCTCTTTTTGAATTTAAACTACCTAGGTTTGGCTGTAGATACAAATACGAAGATGGTGAATACTCGGCTTTTTCTCCTTTTACACAAACAGCTTTTTTACCTGGACCATTTAATTATTTACCAAAAGAAGGTTATAATTTAGGTATGGTAAACAGAGTGCGCAAGTTAGCGATAAAAAACTTTGTACACACTAGACTTTTGCCAGAAGATGTTGTGGCTATAGATATTTTGTATAAAGAATCAAACTCTCCAAATATATATTCTGTAAAAACAATAAAGAAAAGAAACTGGAACGCTGATAAGTGGGACGAATGGAACGCAATTTCTAACACGATTGTTGTGCCTGGACCAATGGCGTTAGGAGCTAATGGATGGACAAACAAAACAAAAGGATATTTACCTATAACATCAGAAATGATTCACGCTGTCTTGCCGTCAAATCAATTGCTAAGACCTTGGGATAACGTTCCTAGAAAAGCTTTAAGCCAAGAGATAGTTGGTAATAGACTTGTTTATGGTAATTATTTACAAAATTATAATTTAACTGGCAGTAATCCTGGCGATAAAAATATAAAAGTAGATATACGGGCAAAAATAAAAGACTACGGTACTGGCATTGGTGACATATTACCAGAAGAAGTTCAAGCTGGTCCTGACATGAAGCCTAAAAGATACAACCCTGCTAAATCTATTAAAACATTAAGAACATACCAGTTGGGAATTGTTTATATAGATAAGTATGGTAGAGAAACGCCAGTGCTTTCTGAAGACAAAATAGGAGCAGTATCTGGTCAACCAAATGGCGCTTCTAACGCTTCTGTATATAATCCAAAAATTAACTCTGCTATAAAAACTAGTTTACAAGTTTCATTAAGAAACAATCCACCGGATTGGGCTACTCATTTAAAGTATTTTGTTAAAGAAACTTCTAATGAGTATTATAATCTAGCAATGGACAGGTGGTATGACGCTGAAGACGGTAATATTTGGATTTCATTTGCGTCATCAGAAAGAAACAAGCTTGAAGAAGGAATATTTATAAACCTTAAAAAAGCTCATGACTCAAATCAACCCGTATATGAAAAAGCAAGATATAAAGTTTTGGCTATTTCTAACGAAGCACCTAGATATATAAAACTTCAAAACATATCAATAGGTAGTATTACTGATGAGAACAAATCGTATTTTGGCAGTGGGAGTGGTGCTGGATTTCCGTTAGTAGGAGAAAACTTTATAACTATTGCTGAGCAACAATTTGAAGATGCTGGTTGGATTCCACAGTTAATAGAGTCAAGTGTATCTCAAACATATATGAGAATGAGATCTAATAGCGCTGTTGGTAGATATTATCTAATAAAGGATGTGTCAAGGCTAACATCTGGGGAATACAGAATAAGATTAAAAGAATCATTTAAAGAAGACATGTCGTTTACTTCTACAGACAACACTTATATTAATGGGGTTGAAAATCTTATATTAGAAGTTGTAAGAAGACAAGAAGAGGACAAAGCGGAGTTTGATGGAAGGTTTTTTGCAAAGATTTTAAAAGATAGTATTGTTCTTAAGTATTTAGGCATTGACGTAGAATCAAGCATTGCTTACACCACTGTAGCAGCTACAACTGTTCAATATATAGATCCAAAAGCCGCTCAGCCGGACGGTTCTTGGCATGGGTTTGGTGAGACCGATATTTCGGTTGATTCAAATCAAAAATCTTGGTTTGATCCAGCATACGTGCCTTATAATGTTGAGGGTGGAGGAACTGAATTTTGGACACGGGCTAGTAACTCTAACGGAGAAGACGAATCAACAGATGGAAAATCAACTTCTTCTGGGTGGTTTATTGATAAAGTTGAAGCATTTAGAACTTCTAAGGTACATCCAAAAAATGAAGATAATCAGCGCCTAGGAGATGCTTATTTTTGGGACCCGCATTCTCCTGCTAGCGTTAGCTTATGGACAACTTTGTTTAGTGCGGCTGGTGTTTCTGTAAAAGAAAATGGTAGAAGTGGGGGCACTACTGGGCGAATGCCACAAAAATTTATTACAAACGCTAGAGGGTTAAACGCTTATGGGGGCGGTGGTGATGGATACTTAGGATGGTCTGAATTAGAACGTCCTCACAGTAGCAGTGCAAATCAATCTTTAATTTCGGCAACACCTAGATCTGAAGGCGGTGATATTGCTAGACCAGTTGGAATTGATAAGAACACTGGTATAATAAACATTTCATATTCTGGGTTGAATAAAAAAAGAGATGGAGCATGGAAAGGATACTCAACAAACTCTCCATCGGGCTTTGATAATCATTCTTTTGATATTGATAATCACGAGCTTGATATTGAATTTATTGATTTATTAACAACTGTAGGGGCACTTTGGAGATGGAAAGAAGATCCAGGTAAAGTTATATATAAAACAGTAGAGGTTTCAGGTCTGCCATCATCAAATGGCGCTAGTACACAGTACACCCAAAGCCAATGGTTTAACGAAAATGGAAATGAAGTTGTTGATGGAGAGAAAGGTGTTGCTCTTTTTAATTATGCAATTTTTGCTGATTATATTATAAACTATCATCACAGAAAATATAATTTTGCAGATGTAGGGTGTGGAGCAGAAGACTGCTATGCCAATAAATCTGAGTTTATAAGTAGAACCATGGGTGACCATAGACACCGAACAGGGATTAAAAGGTCTTGCACTTGTGGTGCTGGAAATTGGCTTGCTCAAGGGGCTTGTTTCCTAGAAGCGCAGGGTATATCAGCACCCAATCTAATCGCTTTAGGGATCACATGCCTTGCTAGTGCATCCGTAATTAGCCCTCTTGAACACAGTAGTTATTCAGGTGCATGTAAAGCTTCAAGATTTGGAACTGCAACTAACAAAAATAAAAATTGGGAAGTTGGAATTTATGATTGGAACGAAAGACAAAACAAAAGAAGAAGATTTTCAATTAAAGCAGAAGTTGCTTTTAACGATCCGGTTACTGGCGCTGTGGCTGGTGATAAACTTGGCTCAGTAGGGCCACATTATTACCTACCAACAAATGATTGTAATTTAGATGCTCATTTTGACCATACTGGTAATGCAATAACAGTTCATCCTTTAACAGGAGCTACTTTTGATGAATTTACTCCAGCACCTGGAATTAGACCAGATGGAATGTATAGTGGTTATGATCAACCAGGTGGAGCTTATAGTTGGAACAATGGTTCTGGGGTACAAGATTATCCTAACATACCTATACTTAAAAGATTTGACGCTGGAACAACGTCTGGGTCTAGTCCTACTATGCATGAGTCGGCAATTCCAGGCAGTGTAACTTGGCAAATACTAGAACCTTTTGTAGAAGAAGCTGATGGATCTGCTGTGTTTTCAAGTACAAACCCTGCAATTTGGGAGACAGAGCCTAGAGAAGACATTGGGCTAGATATATACCACGAAGTAGGACAAATTTACCCTATACATTTAAGTGACGATACAATAGAGCAATTTGTTGGACCAATAAGCTCTTTAATTTCCAAAAATTCTTACATACGGTGTTACGATTCTGCCACTGCTCCAGGTGGAGGTTTAGGCACAATACCTCTTTCAACAGACACGGTTTCTGCAGATGGGTTGAAAAAGTTAGACATAAGAGTATCTGCTGCGTATGGTAATTTTATTCAGCTTGCTGACGTTGGTTTAAACATTTTAAATAGTACAAATCCTTCCCACGTGTTACCACCGGTTGGCTCTGTGTTAACTTTTTGGAGAGCAGACGGTAGTACAACTGAAGCTTATATTAGATCTAGTTACAATGAATCAGCTACCGGTGAGTGGTTTGAATTAACCGGTAATTGGACAGTTGATGAAATTAGTGTACACAATACAAAAGTAACGCTTCCTTGGTTTAATTGTTATTCTTTTGGTAATGGAGTTGAATCCGATAGAATTAGAGATGACTTTAACCAAGTAACGATTGACAATGGTCCTAAAGTGTCCACAACAATAGAAGAGACTTATTTAGAAGACAGAAGAAAAAATGGGTTTATTTGGTCTGGGATATATAACTCAACAAGTGGTGTAAATAATTTAAATCAATTTATACAAGCCGAAGCAATAACAAAAGACGTAAACCCTAGTTATGGTAGTATACAAAAGTTAAGTGTTAGAGACAGTGATTTAGTAGCTTTTTGCGAAGATAGAGTTTTAAAAGTTATGGCAAACAAAGACGCTTTGTTTAACGCAGATGGAAATACTAACGTTGTGGCTACAAATAAAGTTCTTGGAACAGCCAAACCTTTTGTTGGAGATTACGGTATATCTAAAAATCCAGAATCATTTGCTTCTGATTCTTATAGATCTTATTTTACAGACACGAGTAGAGGAACTGTGGTTAGATTATCACAAGACGGTTTGACACCTATATCTGATGCTGGTATGGAAGATTGGTTTGCTGATAACTTAAAAAATTATACTAAAGAAAACTCAAAAATCATTGGTAGTTTTGATGATAAAAAGCAAGAGTATAATGTTACTCTTGTATCAAACTTAAAAGATATACCTAGTTATACGCTAAGCTATAGCGAAAGTTCAAAAGGTTGGGTGAGCTTTAAATCATTTATTAAAGAAAGTGGTCTTAGTTTAAATAATAATTATTATACACTTAAAGGTGGTAAACTATATGAGCATCATGCTAATGATATAAGAAATCAGTTTTACGGAGATCCTTTCGATTCATCTGTTGACGTGTTGTTTAATCAGTCTCCAAGTACTATAAAAAGTTTCTCTACATTAAATTATGAAGGTAGTCAGTCTAGAGTAACACAAGATATATTGACCAACCCTGATTATTATGATAACATACCTAAAGACGGTTGGTATGTAAAAGAAATGATATCTAATGCTCAGGAGTTAGGTGAAATGGAATTTTGGGATAAAGAAGATAAGTGGTTTAGCCAAATAAAAGGAGTTAAAACACAATGGTTGAACGATGGTACGGCTGGAAACATAGATCCTAGAGAATTTTCATATCAAGGTATTGGAAACGCGGGAGACGTTGGGTGTTATGATTGCCCAGACTTATTACCTAGCTGGAACTGTGTTCCTGGTTATTATAATACTACTTATACAGGTGGTATAGATGAGATACCTGGAATTGATGCGGTTCCACCTACTCCAGATTATTTTGATACAAACACTTGTTCGGATCTTACTGTAGTTGAAAGCACAGCTTCAGACGGAATGTTTACCGGTAATTTAGCTGTTAGACTTTTTATAGCAGATCCAACTAATGGATATCACAACACTGACACTAATACATTGGTATTTTGTGTTGAAAACCCTCCTAGCGGTCAGCCTGTAAATAGTTGTTCTTGTAATGGTGGTCTTGGCTCTTTACAACCAGGTCCAAGATGGAGTTTTACTTATACTCCGCTGACTGGTGGAAGTTATCTTGATTCTAGTGTTACAATTTGTAGCCCGGGATCTGCTTGTGGTAATTTAGCATCTAACATATCGGTGTTTAGCGATCTAGCGACAATACTACAAGGTGTAACAACTATCTTAGGTCAATCTCCTAATATAACTCCTAACATGACAGAGTTGCAAATGAAATCTGAGTTAACGCAACTTGTTAATCCACCAAACCTTGCAGGACAAATCGAAGGAGATATTACAATAACTTGGTCTTATTTGAATTGCAACTGCACAGGTTACACGCCCGGAATACCTGGAACACCTGGAACACCTGCTACTCCAGCCGTACCTCCAGTTGAGGTAAACACTTGGGTTCCTGGTTATTGTGAAGAAGTTACAACGTTCCCGTCAAACGGTGAGTTTTCATCACTATCACAATGTGAAGAAATATGTTTAGTTCCTTCAACGTGGAATTGTTTAACTGCAATACCAGCACCTGGTCGCGGAGGAGTACCTGTAAGTTATTGTAGTGAGATTTTTGATGGAACAGGAGTATATACATCTCTTGACGATTGCCAAAACAATTGTGTTTACGAAGCTACTTATAAATGCAGTGGAGAGAATGGAATACATCTTGTTGGAACATTTATTCCTCCTTACACTTGCTTTGATCCTACCGATGGAACTGGAAACTATTCATCTCTTAATGATTGCGATGCGGATTGTCACGCCGCAGCAACTTGGGAATGTAGTGGACAAGATGGAATTTTATTGCCAGATGGCACAACAATAAATCCTTACACTTGCTATGATCCTGGTACTGGATCTGGAACTTACACTGATATAAACGATTGCTGGTTAAATTGTGAGCAGCCGGTTATAATGAATGGACCTTGCGATATTACAAACGCAACAGTTTATGATAGCACTTTAGGTTATCAAATGGGAGATGCAGTTGAATATCTAGGTTATTATTACGTTGCTTTATCATCACTAGGTATACCACCTAATTCTCCAAGCCCAAGTATAATATCAACTGATTGGACTGCTTGTGTACCAAGCCAGTCTGGCCCTTGTAATCTAAACGCCGCTGTTGCTTATGATCCTAACACAGCGTATGCCGTGGGTACTTCTGTAGTAATTCAAAACTATATGAACAACTCTGTTTATTTTTATACGGTAATGGATATTCCTGTCGGATATCATCACCAGCCTATCGGTTATATTTCACCTGCAAACCCTGGTGGTTACAATGAATCTCTTTATGATATTGTTTCTGGCACAACAAATCCTTGGATACAATGTGCTGATGATCCAGTTCATGGCGATTATGCAGATGGATGTGGTCTAGATAATTTTACAATTTACGACAACAACATTAACTACAGCATGGCTAACTCGTCAATGATTAATCAACATGGCGAATTAGTTGTTTGGTATAACAACCCTATGGGTACTGGAGGTAATTTTTGGTCTCTTAACTGCGAATTTACAAGCAGTCAAATAGATAATAATAATTGTTGTTTTTTATCAGCGTTAGATCCAGTAACAAACACACCAATACAATTAGATCCTGATGGTGGGACTGATGATTACGATTTGATTATTGATGGATATGTCAGTTGTTTAACAAATGGTATTACAGGTATTGCTCCTGGTCAATTAATACAAGATTCAAACGGTAATGATCTTCCTGGGACTGGTTATTGGGAACCTTGCCCTGTAGAGGGTTCTGGTGGTATTGATAACTATTTTGGCTGTTGTGACGACTTTAGCTTTGTGCCAGGAACCAATGTTCCAGATGGAGGAGCAAGTATTTACGGTTGGAGTTGCGTAGAACCTTGTTGGACTGATCCTCTTTGTACTTGCAACCCGGCAGTTCATTGTCCTTGTGGCACTGGCACTGGAACTGGAACTGGAACTGGAACTGG
>Ga0209337_1001479_pt1 | contig 17773 bp, 23 predicted proteins | sample LinPmetageLP53_FD_184044 | JGI IMG/M metagenome (GOLD analysis project Ga0209337, IMG submission 184044) | Marine viral communities from the Pacific Ocean - LP-53 (SPAdes) (version 2) | ecosystem: Environmental > Aquatic > Marine > Oceanic | place: Pacific Ocean | collected 2010-02-08 | reverse complement strand
AGAAGATAATTCTAAAATGGGTTGGATGGATAAATTAGAACTAGAAAAAGAAAGGTCAAACCCCATAGGGAGTAAATAACACTTAAAGGAATGTTAATATGTGTTTGTAGAATCGAAAAATTGAAAATTAGGGGGATAAGATAATGGTAGAAGAAAAAAGAAGATTTAGTATATCAAATTTATTTAGGCAAACCACGCCAAAACCTGCTGACCGTAAGGTGTTTAACCCCGGTATTCAAGAAAAAGATAATTCATATATGTTAACTGCCCCTGTCATTTATCATATAGCACATCAATCTATTATCGTTAGAACCTGTGTTACACAATTAAAAAATGAAATATTTAGGCGTGGATATACTTGGGAAGAAAAATTCGTACTAAAATGTGATGACTGTTCTAAGGAACATAAGACACCTGCTTCGCAATGTGTTGAATGTGGTTCAACTAATTTATCTAAACCTGACCCTAACCAATTGAAATATGCTTCATCTTTTATGGAAGGGTATGTGAATAAATCTGAGCAATTATTTATTGATGTCCTTAAAGAATTAGAGGATGATTTGAATATAATGGATGATGCCTATTTAGTTATGGTCAAAGAATACTTTTTAGATAATGATTCAGAAGTTATGATGCACCGCATAAAAGAAATCTACAGAGGCGACCCTGTTGGTATGCACATCTACGCAGATGAAATGGGGGAAAGAGGTAACAAAGGATTTACTTGTTTAAGGCATAGAGATTTTGTAGTGGAAGACCCAATAGGAACTTGTGAACAATGTGGAGGTTCTGAATTATATCCTGTTCATTATGTTAATAGAGTCAATGGAGAAGAACAGTATTTCTTAGAGGGTGAAGTATTACACTTTAGTAAATATACTCCAAGTAGATTATATGGATTATCCCCAATGATTACTTTATGGAATAGCGTTACAACTCTTATTGCCATGGATAATTATATTAATTCATCATACACTAAGGCAAGAATGCCTAGAGGATTACTTGCTGTACAGACTAGAAATATAGAATCTATGAAATCTTTTTGGAAAGGTGTAAAAGAAAAGATGGAACAAGACCCACATTTTATACCTGTAATGGGTATTGAATCAGAAGGTGGTAAAGGTTCTATTGAATGGATTAAGTTTATGGATAGTCTAAAAGAAATGGATTATGTTTCAGTCAAAGATGATTTGAGAGATAGAGTATCGGGGTTCTATGGAGTAAGTAAAATATTTATGGCCGATAATTCTTCTAGTGGAGGATTAAATAATGAAGGTATGCAAATCCTTGTTACTAATAGAGCAGTAGAAATGGCTCAGACAATTTGGAATAATTATGTATTTCCTTTTGTAACTAAAGAGTTTGGTATTTCTGATTGGGTATTAAAATTACCACCTTCTGAAGAAGAAGATGAGATTGCAGTATTGCGTAAGAGAGAGATTGAAGTTAATATTGCCGCATCTATTAAAAATTTAGGCTTTGAAATTGATATGGATGATGAAGGTAGATTTTCTTATACTAAGCCTGAACCTAAGCCTGAACCTGAAACTAAAGAACAAGAAGGAGATGTAGAACTTGACCCCTATGCCGGTACAGATATTGATGCAAGTCAATTGGGACAGATGCAAGAAGAGATGATGAATCAAGGTAAGAAGCAAGACAACCCTGCTACAACTAGAAATAAACCTAGTATGGATAGTGGGCCGGATAAAAGATTTAGTGGTTTACCTGAAGCGGCTGGTAATCAAAATGTTGATAAAAGAACCGAGAGAAGGGTAGGTTAATGCTAGGTGTTCTTATTCTAGCATTTAAAAATAAAGGTGATTAAATGAGTGAAAAAACAGTAAGAGAATTAGAAAGAGACTTAGCGGCGGCAAGAGAAAAAGTGTATAATGCTCGTAGAGTAGAAACGAATAGAGACTTAGATGCAGTAGGTATTGATATATCTAGAACAGTAGAGAAAAAAATTCCTAATAGTAATGATATTCCTGATGTAATATTAATGCCTAAGAAAAAAAGAAATACAGAAAATAAGTGGTAAGTTTGTCTATATTATTGAAAGCAGATATTCGCGGGCATAAAGAGCCTGACGCTAAGACTGCTTTTGTATTAGACCAAATTAAAAAAACCTTTTCTGATAAAGTAAAAGACTTGTTGTCTAGTAAAGTTCCTGATAATTTTGTTAGTAACTTGGAAAATGTAGTTAGAGTTACTGATGGTAATTGGAAGGATAGGCTTCGTGAATCTTTATCCGATGAATTGCTGACTGCTTCAGGAGGATATAATAGATTAGGTTCACAAAATTTTAAAGATTCAGGAGAACCTGTAAGAGAACCTAAAGTAGATATGAGTAAAATATTTGTAGCCATTACAGCACATCGTAAAGTATTTGAGCAATTCTTAAAATTTAAAGAAGACAATGCCGCTATAATATTAATATCAGGTATGGAAGATGCTATGCGTTCTACTGATAATCAAACTCAATTAGATAAGTTTGAAGAAAATTTAGAAGAAAATTCAGATGATAAAGCCATTTATGATGCTTTCAAAGTAGATGAGAATATATTTAATAAATTGGAAACTGCAATAGATACATTGGATAAATTAGAAAACCAATTGTCTAGGAAAAAAAGAAGTCCTCGTAAAGAATATTCTTTCTTAACTACTCTAACAAATCTGCTAAGTAAGTATGGCAAAGATTCTAGAATAGAAAATTATCGTGGAGAATTAAGGACATTGCAAAGTGAGTCTAAATTATTTACACAAAAAACTATATTTAAATTCTTAGATAAATATGAAAAAGGTACACATCCTGATAGACTATTAGAAGTATTAAACAATGAGTATTCCGATAAAAAAGGTATAGATTTACTTAAGGAAATTTTTACTAAGCGTGGTTTTAAACTAGAAGAGATAAAGGTTGGAAACTTAAACAAATTAAAAGAGTTTATTAATTTAGATTATAGAAAGGTGGCAACAGCAATTAAGCAAGCAATGAACCCTGATGCTACTAAATCTCAATTAAAAGTATTTACTGAAATGAGTGAATCTAAAATTATTGATTACGCTGATATTATAGAACTAAGGCTTGGAGACTTATTAGATGATAAAGAGACTAAAGAAACTTATTATTTGACTGAACCTGACCCTATGTTTGATGAAGAAGGTTTACCTAAAGATGTTAATATAGGTGTAGCCGATATACAGGATGAAGATTATAAGATAGAATTAAAAAGAACTACTGAATTATATTCATTTATGTATTATTTAGGAGTATTAAGGGAAATCTCTTTAGATAAGGCATTCCTACGCAATGATGTACATACTGTTAAAGTTGAATCTTTGCCGGAAAAATTTGCTATATTAAGAGAAGTCATGGGGGATTTAGAATGAGTTGGGAAGATGTATTAAAATTTGATGAAGACGCAGAGTTTGATAAATTTAAAGTAAAAAGGGCAGGAAACAAAAAAGGAACACCAAAATCTCCATCTGTTGATATACCAAAAAGAAAGGCAAGAGACAGGCAGACTTTAGAAAAGATAGCAAAGGAATTAGATAAAGCCGTTGAAATGCACACATCTCAAGCAAAAAGAATTAGAGAAATCATAGGTGATTAATATGAGTTGGCAATATACACTTCAAAAAACAGATAGTGGGTTGCTAGCAAAACTAGAGCCTAAAGAGAAAAAAAGATTGAAAAAATTGCTACAATCTACCCAACCTTCTGAATACTTTGGTCAAGATTTAACTAAACTATCTAGTTTAATAGATGAATTTAAAAAAGTAGATTTGATTAAAAGTGATAAAAAAATGTCTAAAAAATTAAAAGGGTTTGATGAAAAGAACTTAAGTATAGTTGCGTCTGCCGCAGAGTTGAGGAAGGACTATGAAACTTTGTATAATCAATTGCGAAGTTTAGTCTATCCTAGTAAAAAGGGGGATTTAAAATGAGTGAAAACCAAAGTAATGAAATGCTAATGCTTATGAAAGAATTAGTTGATAAAGTGAAAGCCCTAGAACAGACTGTATATAACAAAGATAATATGTTAATGAAATCAGGATTTGTAGTATCTTCTACTCCTAGACCTGCTATTATTAACAATGCTACTCCTTCAAGTGAAACAATTGCCAAAATGGATTGGGATGATATTCACAAGATTGTAGAAAGAATACAGGGGTGAAATGTATGCCGGAAAAAGTAACAAAGGAAGAGAAAATAATTGAATTAGCAATATTGAAAGCAAAAGAAGTTTTGGCTGAATTTAGTGACGGAACTACTGTTGCTAATGACCAAGATGTTATGGGTGAAGAAGTAAAATTAAAATCTCCTAAGAAAAATCCTGCTGAGGAAAAGATACCAAATCCTATCGGTGAAGAAGGATATGGTTACGTCGGTAAATCAGTAATGAAAGATTTCTTATCTGATGAAAGGGATAGAGATAAACAAAGAAAGATTAGAGAGTTACAGCGAGATTTAGTTGATGTTAATACTGAACTAGAAGAATTAGAAATAACAGGTTCAGATAAAAATTCTGCGGGATTTGATGCAAGTCAAGGTAGAAAGCAGAAAAAATTGTTAGAAGATGAGCAAAAATTAACACAACAGATTGGTGATTTGCATGATTCTTTAGGTAAAGCAATTATGTTAAAGAGACTATTGAAGGCGGCTCAAGGTTTAGATTTGGTCATGAATATAGAAATGGATAGTATCACTAAATCAAAAATGGATGATATTAGAATTCAGTTCGTAGAGGCACTAGAAAGATTTACACGAAGCCCTATGAAAGAGGAAGATAAGAGAAGATACCTAAAAGAGTACACTGAATTAACTGATATTGTAGATAGAATGGGATTAAAAGGTGAGACTGAAATGGATGCTGAACATGGTGGTCGTGCTAAAATGCAAAGAACATACGGATTCAATCTACATGAATAGATTAGGCATTGTGATAAAGTGTCAATCTCAGGATTAGTGTTTGAAAAGAAAAAAGATGCACTTACTAAACGTGTATTAGATTTCTTTGAGCGTACACGCTTTTCCTATCTATCTGCTTTAGAAGACCCTAAAGAATATGGTAAGAAGTGGAAGAAAACTGTAAAATCTATTAGAACACAATTTGATTCATTAGATGGATTTACTAGACTATTAAAAAAATATGTAGATGAAAAGGATTTATTTGATGATAGTGCAGAAGACCCAACATCTATACAAGCAAAGAAATTATATGAAGCGGTTAAATCTTTAAGATTTGAGTCAAAAGAAATAAGTGACCCCTTTGCAGAACAATTGGGTGACAATGTAATAAGTACATTACTATCTAATAATAGTGTATTTGCTTCATTTATTCATTATGCACTGAGAGGTCATAGTATTCCATTACCTGCTTCGGCTTGGGAAAAACATGGGCTTACCCCTGATGAAATTACTCAAGGTGCTATGGGATTAGATTTAGAATCTAAAGATATACCATTATATATTACTGAACATTATGGTGAAAATAAAGATACTAAAAGAATTAAAACTAAATTCAAAGGTATGATGTCATTATTAGAAAAAGTATTCTTAGAAGAATACACAAATGTACAGTGGAAAGCATTAGTAGATATTAATATTACAAAATCAGACGATACTAAATCAGACGAAGAGAAAGCAGATATTAATTTTATAATACCAAATAAACCAATGTATAGAATTTTTGAATTAAATGATATGGAACAGTTAAAAGGGTTTAGTGGAGAATATGTTGTTCAAGAGAAATATGATGGTATGCGTGTACAGTTACATAAGATAGATGGTAAGGTAAAAATATTCTCATATAACCAAAAAGATATTACAGATAAATGTAAAGAACAAGTTGAGCAATTAAATAAAAAACACTTTGGTGATTGTATATTAGATGGAGAACTAATGCTATTTGATGGTGATAAACCATTACATAGAGCATCAGTAATTAACTATATTTTCAAAAAACCTGTTGATGGATTAATGTTAAAACTTCATGTGTTTGATATTATGCGACATGAAGAAAGAGATTTAATGGATGAGCCTTTGAGAGAAAGAATTAATATTTTAATGTATCAATACTCACAACATTCCTCAGAAAATTTAGCATTCCCGTCTAAAAAAGATACTAGAATAGCAGATTCTATTAAAGAAGTAGGTAGTTATTCAGAAACAATAATGCAACTACCTGCATCCGAAGGTGTAGTCATTAAAGATATAGAATCTACATACCAATTAGGTAGCAGAAAAAATCCTAAGTGGGTTAAGTGGAAAAAGTTTGTTGATTTAGATGTAGTAGTTTTAGATTCTAAGAAAACTAAAAGCGACTTATATTCTTACACAATTGGTATTGGCCCTATTACCGCAGAACAAGCAAGAAAATATAAGACAATAGAATTAGAAGAAAAAGCATACCTCCCTGTTGGTAAAGCATTGAATACTAAACAGTCTGTTGAGGTTGGAGATATTATTAGAGTAAAGGTTGATGAAGTAAAGAAAACTAAAGAAGGATTTAGTTTGTATTCTGCTAAAGTAATAGAAATACCGGAGGTAACTGAATCAGATAAATTAGCAACTTTAGAATTATTATCTGATAAAACTAAGAAATCTATTTGGGAGGATTTAGATAAGCCATTCAAATATAGATTAAAAGGTGTCAAAAAAATGTATATTACTGATGATATACACGGTGAAGCAGAAATATTATTGAAATCTAATTTAGAAGGATTCACTATTATGGGTTTCAATGGAGATAATTTAATGGAGAAAAAAGCATTATATGATATTGATGTTTGGAAAACTGATTTAGAAGAAGCGTTGAAAAGCGTTCGTTCTGAATTAAGATTGGCTATTAAAAATAAATTATTAGATTGGGATGAGCCTGTTAGTTTTGAAACCATAGTAGAATATGTAATAGAAAATCATTCAGACGCATTTGAAAGTGCCGCATTTGGTTCAAATTTAAAGAAGTTAAAAAAATGGTTAACTAAACAAGAAGATATTGTGTATAATACTTCTGAAGATAATTTTACTGCCAATAATGATATGATTGAAAAACAACCAAAGAGTAATCCTAAAAATGCACAATATACTATTCAAAGAAGAGAAGATGATAATTTAGATTTTATTATTGAGGCAGGAGATAAAACTATGGCTTGGTTATTTGATATAGACACTACTTCTGATATATACAACTTATTTGGTAAGTCTGGTAAATTCCCTGCTAAAATAGTTACTTCAGGTATTAAGCAAGGTAAAGTTGTAGATACCGGTAAATTAATATTAGGCGTACAAAAGAATGGTTATCATGAATATAAATTAGAAGGAGAAAGATTTGATACTAGATTACATCTTAGGGTTGTACCTTTAGATGGTAAAAAGACTTGGGTAACTTGGACAGGTAAAGAACAAAGGATGTTAGATAGTAAAGAAGACGAAGGTGTATGGGATATTACGCTAGACAGGTATAATAAATTAGACTTACCTGAAAACAAATCCGCTTAGTTAATATAGTCGTTGTTAAAATTGAGTTTTAATGTTGGAGCAACCGATGCGTCTTGTTAAGCAAGAAGTAAAGGGATTTAGTATTTTAAAGTCTGATGATTTAATCATCGGTGGATATGCTTCAATAGAGATGGTAGACAAACAAAATGACTTAATCACCCTTAAAGCATTAGAAGATGCTGTTAAAGGGTTCATGGAAAATAAGAAGTTTAGAAATGTAATGTCTAATCATTCTAATGTTCAAGTAGGTGAAGTAATTGATTCTTATAGAGATAAAAATGGTTCTGTTCATAAAACTCATGTAGACGATGTTGGATTTTATGTTGTCATTAAATTAAGAGATGATATTGAAAAAGCAAAAGAAATATCAAGAAGTATTAGAAAAGGAACATTACGTTCTTTTAGCATAGGAGGACAAGCCATCAGTAAAAGAAGCCGTAAATCAGATGATTTCGGTGATTACAATGAAATAGATGGTCTTGAGTTACACGAAGTCACAATTTGCGAAAAGGGAATTAACCCTGAAGCAAAATTTGATATATTAAAGGAAGAAAAAGGTGAAAAAAATATGACTGAAAAGTTAGAAAAAGCCCTTGAGGAGTTAAATGACTTGATGAAACAAGTTAATTCTCTTAATAAGGAAGAACAAACGATGGAAGCCCCAATGGAAGAAGACATGGAGTACATGGCTACGGAAGATGGGAAAGAAGAGATGGAACTTTCTCTTGATGACGATGAAGCAAAAGCATTGGATGACCAAGATTTAGAACACATAGAAGCAGGTGAAGAAGTAGTAACCAATGGTAATCCTACTGCAACTCCTGCACCTCTAAAAGTGTCTAAAGAATGGGACTCTTCTGATTTTAAATCATTAGACCTATCTGCTGAAAATGTAGAAAAGGCATATGAGCAGTTTAAATCTGAGCAACTAGAAAAGATTGCTTATGAAAACCTATCTAAGCATTTTGAATCAAGATTTACTACAGAACAATCTGTAAGAAAATCTGCTGTTGATAAAGCAGAATATGATGCACGTACAGAAGTAGCGGCTCTAAAAGAAGAGTTTGCTGTTCTACGCAAATCATTAACTGCTAAAGATACAGAGATAGCAAAGGCAAAAGAAGTTTCGTTTGGATTACCTGAAGGGTTTCCAACATCATCAGAGGATTTATCTTCTATGAGTTGGGGAGACATTCATAATCTAGCGAGGAAGTTTTAGGAGTGATATAAAATGAGTGGATATACAAACACAATAAGAGATTTAGAAGCCGCAACCTATGGATTAACCGGCCCTGCCGGTAATGCTCTATTAAAGAGTTCAGGAGTTGTTGGTGGATTTGGAACGCCCCATGATGCCGCATCAAACCCGTTTAGTGCCGCAAGTGGATTGGGAGATTTATACAATGTTCTTTACGGACAGAAAGTATGGTCAATGTTGAATCAAGAGGTTAACCCTCTTTCAATTCTAGCAAAAAGACCTTACACATCATCAGGATGGAGAGTTCTAAAGAGCCGACCTACCGGTGGTAGTGGTTCTGCGTTTGGAACAGGTACAACTGCTGTTGCCGCAAATACTGCTGATTTATCAACTCCTAGAGTTGACCAAATTGGTGGAGTAGAAGAGAATGCGGCTTTAGATGGTGCTAATGGTTTTAGACCACTTTCACCTGAATATGCTAAATTATATGTAAGCCCTAAGACTGTTGCTCATTTGTTTGAGTTCTCAGAACTTGGTATGGAACTTGCCGCTATTGATGACGGAGTAGGAGATATACGTTCTATTATCCGTGAAGATATGGGTAAGCATCATGCAGAAACACAAAGTAAAATGCTAGTAATGCCGTATGAAGCGTATGACGATGGTACAGCAACTAACATTGATAGAAACTACACATCTTTACTAAAGATAGTTTCTTCTGCGGGTGAAATCGCGGCTATGTACAATGCTAACTTACTAACTACTGGTGCTAACAACGGAGATAACTCTGTTGTTGTTGCTGATGTAGCAAATATTTTTGGAACATCAAGAGCAACTAGTATATCATCTAACGTTGCAACAGGTACTGCTTCATTCTTAGATGCAGAAGTTGACTTCGGAGATGGATATGCGGCTGGCGATGCTAGAGTTTTAACTCTAAGTATGATTAACAGTATGATTCGTAGAATCCGCCAAAATGGTGGAAACCCGAAATGTATTCTAACAGGATATGATACTATTCAGCATATTGCTGATTTACTTCAAAGCCAAGAGAGATTTATGGATAGGAAAGAAATTGTTCCTACACATAATGGTGTAAAAGGAGTAAAAGGTGCTGAAGTTGGTTTCAGAGTTGCAACATACTTTGACATACCACTAATCCCTGCTAAAGATATGAGTACAACAGGTGCTAATACAACTAATACCCTAAGTGATATGCTGTTCTTAGATACAGACCATCTATGGCTAGCAGTTATGAAGCCTACTCAATACTTTGAGGATGGAATTACTAACGGAAACCCATTCGGTGTAGGTAAACTTGGAAACCAAGGTATGTACCGTACTATGGGTGAGACTTGCTGTTCTTTCTTCAAGGGACAGGGTAAGATTACTAACATCAAGAGTGCTTAGGTGATTTAGAATGGCATTAGCGTATTCAGTTACATTGCTTGCTGACCATAAAGGAGTTACTGCTCCTAAAGTCGTGGGTGATGAATATGTAGTAGATGCGTTGATAGATGTAACGTCAATAGTAGCGGCAGGTTCAGTTATACCTGCTTCTGCTCTTGGCCTTTCATCTATTCATTGTGTATCTATCGCAGGTTCAGACAATGCTAACGGACTATTGGCTACAGTAGAAGTATCTGCTACAGGTGCATATGAGAGTGGAACATCTTTTGCTCTCATGTTTACATCTTTAGATGGTACAAACGCTACTTTGGCTAATGACGGAAATGGCGGCTCTGTACGAGTAAGAGTATGGGGCAACCTTTAAAATAAAACATATATACCATTACAATAACGTAGTCTTATTCCCTTCTTCATTGGGGGGAATAGGATTACTATAAATGGAGGAAAAATAAAATGAGTAATGTAAGATTGAAAAGAGTGAAGCATGATGGCCCACTTCTATTAAGAAGAGGCGGTACAGTTTATCAGATTAGCCATGGTGTAGATTGTGTAGTTCCCGTAAATATTGCGGTAGGTATGCTAGGAGATGCAGGGCTAGTTGTTGAACTAACAGGTACAGATAAGGATGCTATTTCTAATTTTGGGGCTAATGAACTTAGATTAATAAAAAAAGAATTTAATCTAGAAGGTTCATCAGTAGAAGTAGCAGAATTATTATTCCCAACTAAGAAAAAATCTAAACCTAAGAAAAAGGTAGAGATTAAACCTAAAATGGTAAAGACTACTAAATTTGAAGATTTAGTTAATGCGGCTAAATCAGATTCTATGGATACTATAACCAAAAAATCTAAATCAGATTTAAAACTCTAAACCCAAGATTGATAAGGCAACCCCTTGTTTCAGTGGTTGAGGAATAGGCATGAGTGGTTGTAGTACAAGTGGAGTATTAGCGGCATCTACAGTTGTTTCAACATCAAGATGTAGACTAGTAAGTGTACACATGACTTCTACCACGAATTCTTTATTCACAATTAAAATTTGGGACAGTGCAAATAGCACTCTTTCAGGTAAAAAAGAAGTATTGCGACTTCATATGCACGCAGGTAATACTGCGGCGGCATTAGAGCAAGATTTACATGGGGCGATATTAGCACAAGGATGTTATGTCGAATTTGATGCAGGTGCGGGTAATTGTACAGTTAATTTCGCATAGATATAGGTGAGAAAAAGATGCCAAGTTTAGAAGATGATACAAGATTAGTAATGACTATTTTATTTGTTGGAGCAGTAAGTGGAGTTAACATTTACTTCTATACACGATATGGATTTATGTTTCCGTATGCAGGATATACCCATGCATTATTGTTTGGGATATTAACCATAGGGGGGATAATGATATTGAAAGCAGTATTCGATTTAACATTATTTGATAGAATAGAAGATGTACTATTACAACGGAAAATAGATGCTTATTGGGCTAGAAAACAAAAAGAAGAAGAAAACCGTAAAAGAGTTAGAGATACTATGCGACAGTATGACCAACAATATGGTAACTTCAATCCTGCCCTGAACAACCCTATGCCTCAGTTTGGTCAATCATATCAACAACCTGCTGATAACACTATAAGCCCAACATTCCTAACTATGAATGAGTGAGGTATATGGTTTCAGAATTATTAATGGGATTCGATGAATCCACATTAGCATATGATTTACAAAGAGCGCACTCTGCTGATATTTGGTTCTTAAGAACTAGATTTTTTATTTGGTCAGGTGTTGCTTGCTTTGTTAGTTTTTGTGTAGGCCATGCTTTACCATTTTGGGGTGTAAACATTTATAATGGTATTTGGAATGCTTTTGTTAATTGGTGGCATCATTTATGGTGATTAGTTATGGTGTTTAGTTATGTCGGTGATGGCGGGGTTTGTTATATTAGTAGCAGAAGGCATTGGCAAAATGTGGAACAGAATGCACGCTATTTCTTTTGGAGTTTATGGTGCAACAAAAGTTGGAAAGACTACATTACATCATCAAATGAGAACTAGAGGGGAAGTACCTGAAATTAAAAAAAGAACTGTTGGGCGAGAAAGGGCGAGTAGAAAATATATAAAATTAGACGGGGATGCACACACAGTCAAAACATCAGATATAGGAGGGGAAACAGTATATTGGTCTGAATGGGTTAATGATATGAAAACTAGAAAAGTTAAGTATGTTATATTTATGATAGACGATAGACACATGGATAAGCATTATGACATAGAACAACAATTGTGTTGGACTTTTCTAGTTGACACAATATGTTCTCCTTATTGGGATGCTATTAATAAAAAAGGTAGAAAAAAATCAGGTGATTATCCGGTGGCAGTAGGTATATGGGCTAACAAATTTGATTTATGGAAAGATAGATATGACTATGGAGATATACAAAAACACCCTATATTTGAGACATTTAAAGACGGAATGACAAAATTAAATGAAAAAGGTATCCCATGTTTCAAATATATAGTAAGTGCAAAATCAGATTCAGAAATGGTATATCGGGGAATATTAACAATGATAAAAGATTATTAGGTGATTAAATGGAAAAAAGAAATATTAAATATTATACAACGTTAAATTGTTCAATGAGTCAATTTTGTGAGTGCATTGAATGTAGAGAAATGGATGGGGTTATTCAATGAGTTTGAATTACCAACCACCTAGTTTGATTGGTGCGACTAATGCTTATGTAGAGGCTAACCCCTTTCTGCCTCCTAAAGAAATGGCTCGCGCTCCGGGTTCAATAATGCAATATGAATATAAAAGTCTTAAACCTAAAAAACAATTAAAGGAGATTATAGCAGTTCTCAAACCTGAGAGAAAAACGTTTTTGAAAATTCCATATAAGTTTGCATTTAATATGAAAGATAGGTGTGTGGTGTGTGGAACTCAAAAGCGTTGGAATGCTAATGATAGTGTTAGACCACCGATACCTTTACATAAAGTCAGGAAGGGCTACCCAATGAGAGGTACTTATTGTGATAAGCATTCACATATTCATAGGCAGTATGAAATGCTTGAGCAACAGATATTAGCGGAGGAACATGGATTATCATTTAGTGCATATGTACCTAGCATTAAATCATTAAATCCTATTTCTAGTGGGCCATTAACTTCTTTGAAGCAACAAGATATACAAAATTTATCAGCATTAGGATGGACGATAAAACCCCCGACAATGAATACTGAATCAAAAGAAGAAGAATTATTTAGATTAATAATAGAAAACAATGGAGTTAATGAGAGAATAAAAAACTTATTAACACAAGGTACAATGATACAAGAAATACAGGAGGATAGTGAATGGGTTGGTTAGGAACAAGTAATGGTGCGCTTGCAAATCAGATGACGCAGAACTCGCAAACGCAATTTAAGTCAATGAATAATTTGTTGACTTTACAAGAGAATCATGTGGAAGAATTTTTCTACTACCATGGTGAAGCATTCTTGACAGCATTTGAGCAATTATTTGAAGATGTTATTGAGAGGGTATTAGGACAGATGTTACCTAAATTAAAATTTATACAAGGTTCAGCCGGAGGGTTAGAAATACATCCTGATTCATTAAGAGACTATGAAAATATTACTGCGGCAAATATTACATTAGATTTACAAAACATATTAGGTGCGGCTATTAATAGCGAAGTTGTTATGCAAAGAAAAATGGCTAAAGAACAATATTTAGAATCTCAAGGGTTTGCATCTAGTTCAGGTTCAATGGCTCAAGGTAATCAACAAATGGGTATGAATTCACAAATGGGTATGAATCAACAGATGGGTATGAATCCAAATCAAATACAAGGCGCACCTGCTATGGGTGGAGTTAATCAACAGATGATGCAACAGCAACAGGCTATGAACAATGGTTCAGGATACCCTATCCCACCATCAGGTTATGACCAATTTAATAATCCTTATTGGATTGACCCACAAACAGGTCAACCGACATATACACCACCTCAAAGTGGATTGGGGTTAGCACAAGGAATTGGTAAAGCAGTTGCATGGGCTAAATGGTTGGCATAATTATGGTGAGTACATGGCAGATAGATTATTTATTGAAGATGATAATAGCCCAACACAATCAGATATAGTTTTAGAACCGGAGTATCTAAAATTTGGTCATGTAAGACTTATTGAGAATGTTAAAATATATGAAAATTTAGTTAGTTATTTGTTTCATGAGATACAGTCTAACAATGAAAAAATGAATAATTTAGATGATATAGTTTATGATATGTTGAACAAATCTAAATTTAACGACTTAGATATTAGTTCTTCAGAAATTGATTTGGGAAATCCAAATAGACCATATTATTCAGAAGAAGATTATAGAGAATATATTAAAAAATTCTTAGAAGTCATGGAAGCCCAAAATTTAGTATCTTTAATTGCTGATTTAAAGTCTAGAAATATTTTAACGGATGTTGAATTAATTAGTAAATCTACTAAAGAGAGAATGCAAGATATTAAATTTAGAGTTAAAGATTTATCTAATAAAAGTAGAGTAGATAGAGTTGTGAATTACACTTTAGAGCCTGAAGACTCTGATAATAGTACTTTAGATTCATTTCTTTCAGGTAAGCCTATGATGGATTCTAGTTTAGAAGATTACGTTAGCATAGGGAATAAATTAACATTTAATTCTGATAAATATATTCAAACAATGTTAATAGATGCTAATTTAATGTCACGTAAGAAAAATTCAGAAGGTAAATTAGTTCTTACATTAAAATCTGGAAAAAGAACAATAATTAGTGGGAAAGAAACTAAAGAAGTTACAGGTAAATCTGGTATCATTCATGCTATGCGTGTAGAAGTTAATGAGGCCGGTGATGATTCATATGTTTTCTATGGCTTAGGAGAAGATAAATCTTTTACTAGTTTAGACGAAGCAAAGGCGCATTGGGATACTATTGATAGTGTAACAGTAAAGTCATTGGACTTAAATAAACCAATTACCAACCCACTTAAAGATAGTATTATGAGTTTTATAACACCTGATGGTGGCAAATTAAAAACAGGCGAATTAAGTATAACATTTAAGAAGGCTAAATTATCTGATAATGATATTTCATCAATATTAGGTGACGCACCATCATCTGAAATAAAAGATAATGCTAAAGACTTATTAGAAGCCGTTAGAGATAGAAAAAAAGTATTAGCGGCACAAGCATCAATTAGAGATAAAGCAAATGCTTCAATCTCAATTGGAGAAAATGATACATTGATTATTGAGTCAGATGAAGGTGATGAAGATGTTGTTAATATAGATTCTGAAAGAGATATTTTAGAAGATATTATAGAAATGTATGGTGCAAGTTTCATTGATGCCTCTATAAATAAAGAGGGTCAAGAGTTTATAACATGGTATAAGACACCTAAGAAGAGAATGGTATCGGATGAAGGTAAATTAGGAACAAAAGAAATTTCAGATGCAGGTAAATTAAAAATAACTAGTAATGTTTTTCCTGTAATTAAAATTACTGAATTGGAAAAAACATATAACACCCAATATGATTTTAATGTGAATAAAACCTTTTTATCACCCGAACGTCGTTCTAGAAAGATTATTGAATCGGGTGGTAAAAAACTAATAACATCTGATGAAGGTGACTCAAAAGGAGAATATCAAATGAAAGATATAGGTATGATAAATAGATTGAAAGCAACATATAGAAATTTAGAAAGGATGGTGGATAGATTTTGATTTGGGGTGAATTAAATGAGTAAAGCATCATCACCAAGTGATTTCACCAATATTGATGTTAACTATAACATAGGTTTTGGTTATTATACTACACATACCGATATTTCTAATTTATTACAAATTAGCGCATTCACTGATGGTACTACTCCTAATAGAGCAGAAGTAGGTAAAATAATTAAAAGAGTAGAAGATAGAATAGATGATACAGTTGGTCATCCTTTCAGACCAATAATATATAAAGATGAAGTACATAATTTTGAGTTTTTCAAAAATTCAATGTACCCTGTACAATTGTATAAAGATTATGTTGGGTTTATACAATTAGAACGACCTAAGATTATGAAAATAGTTAGATTAGAAGTATGGCAAGGTAATAGTTACATTGATTTGGCTTCTGCTACTGCTTCATTTTCACCACCCGCTACAGGCTCAGGATATAATTTAACTTTAGGAGTAGGTAATTTTTCTTTTGTGTTAACAGAAGGCGTACATTTCTTTGGTTCTTTTGGTAAAAAGACTACTGCTAGCCAAGTAGTAGATGCAATCAATGAAGTATTTCCACAAAAGACAGCACAATTTACAGGAGAAGTTGCTCCTAAATCTAAAACTGCTACTAGTGCCGGATTAACTAGAAATATATCTGATTTCTTTTATGCGTCTACTGATACAGAAGATAGTAGTAAAGTAATTATTTCTTCTTTATTGCCCGGTGATGATGGTTCAGATTGCACCATAACTTCAAGTGCAGGTAGTAAAACTAATTTTACTGATAATCAAGACCAAAGAAGATTAGGAGATTATTGGACTATTGATTCAGAAGGTAAAATATTCTTCTTACAAAATTATCCTTATGTTCAGAATCATTCTTGTAGAGTAACATATGTGAGTGGAGATTCTAGAGTTCCCGGAGTTATACATGATGCCGCCACTAAGTTAGTTGCCGCCGAGATAATACGACATGATGATAATTCAATATTAATTGCAGAAACAGGTTCTAATATTGACCTTAAAACTAAACATGATATATTAGTTAAGGAAGCCGAAGCAACTCTAAACGGTAAAAAAATAGTAATTTATAGTTTGTGATATTATGGAACAGTTAATGGCTAGATTTAATCAGATTTTAGAAATCCAAAAACAAAGAAATCTTTTATTAAAAGAAATAGAAGATGACTTAGGTTTCGATATGAGTTTTTCAGAAGAAGATACTCTAAAAAATGCTATGGATATATTTCAAAAAGAGTTAGAGAAAGAAATTGCTAAAGAGGTTTCATCATGGATGAAGTGACATTCATTATCACATTATTACAAGATAGATGGAGTTCTGCTATTGCGGCATTGCGAAGTGCAGGTGCAATATCTTCATCCCATATGGAGACTCCAAGATTTATTGATGTTCGGTCTATTGCTTCCAATGAAGGAAGAAGAGTTGATATTGATTCTCAATCAGTAATAGTTGTTTTTGAAGATAGTAATAGTACAGATTACCCTACCATAGATTATTCTGTTAGAAATGAAACTTATACATTTACGTTACATTTGAGAGTATTGCATCGTAGGGATTTTGCCGAGTTAACGACTTCTAGAGAAAGACTACAGCAATTATATAAAACTGCACGATATATTATAGAGACTAATGGGCTTCGACCAACCGTATATGTTGGTGGTGGAACATCGGGAACAGTAGCAGAAAGTGCAGAGTTGATTAAATTAACAGGAAGGAGTGAAGCCAATGATAGAGGAAAAAGGTTATTAGGATACAAACTTTCCATTGAGTTAAAGCGGTTCGCTAGAAGCATCTAAGGTGATAAAAAATGAGTAATGAAGTATATGTCGGTAGCGGCACACAAGCAACTATGATACCTGAAAGCACTATTTTATTGGGTCATACAGGCGATAGTTCAGC
>Ga0209337_1001478_pt1 | contig 17776 bp, 13 predicted proteins | sample LinPmetageLP53_FD_184044 | JGI IMG/M metagenome (GOLD analysis project Ga0209337, IMG submission 184044) | Marine viral communities from the Pacific Ocean - LP-53 (SPAdes) (version 2) | ecosystem: Environmental > Aquatic > Marine > Oceanic | place: Pacific Ocean | collected 2010-02-08 | reverse complement strand
AGTGCAAGAACAATTAAACAATATTGATGCACAGTATCGTTTACAAACCGGCGCTGAAGACACCATTTTAACGGAAGAGTTTTTAAGTGTGCTGGATAGAATAACTGGAAATTCTGGAACCATGTCTGGGGAGATGCCTGCTTATAAAAACGGCGGGGAGGTAGACCTAACATTAGAACAATACATACAAAGTATAAGCGGAGGCACAAGTGCCAACCCTGAAAAAATGCAAGAAATTATTGAAAAATACCGAAGCAAAAACGCAGGCAGTGCAGAGATGCTAGAAAAACAGATAGCCAAAGCCAGACGTGGAGCCCTATTAGGAGGCAAAACAAAACAAAGTGGATTAAGCGGATTGTTTGACGTTATGGGCCAAGCGGACGCGGCTGAGGTAGCGGCACTAGGAAACATACCACAACAATTAAGTTCCAACGAAGCCGCAATAGAACGACTGGCTTTGGAAAACGAACTTGCTATGTACGGAGGAAGTAAAGGCGCAGGCGTGACAGCCGAAGCTAGAAATCTTTTATTGCTGCAAAGAGTTCTAGCTATGCCAGACGGACCTCAAAAAGAAGCGTTTTTAGATAGATTTAACGTGGACACAGAAGCTAAAACAATGAAAGAATTTGTAGGCGACATTGCTAGTGATCTTGGGAAACTTGAGCCCGGTGAATTAAATAAATGGAAAAAAATTAACGGTTTTGACGGAATAGACTATGATACTTACACTATTCCGCAATTAGCTGTGGAACAAGCACGAAGGTTAGCCGCAGCAATGAGCGCAGCAGCGAGCGGTTCTGCTAACACTGAGGGCGCAAAAACAAGTAAACCTAAAAACGGTAATCCTGGAGTTTAGCTGTGTCAGCTACCCCTGAAGTATTTCCTGTAATAAACGCAGATGGCGTTACAATTGTCACACCTCCAGGTGTTAGTTACGAAGAAGCTCTAAAACTTGCAAGAACAAAATCAACTCTTTTAATAGCTCAGTACGGTTCCAGAAAAGCTATACCCCCCGGAGAATACAATTCACAAGAAGGCATTATTCCATTGCCGGGAGACGATGATATTAGCTATGCGGAGCTTGTTGGAAGAAAATTAAAAAGCGGGGGAGAAAGATTTGTAGACACGTTAGGAACGGCATTAGACCTTGGATCTGCTGGTATTTTTAGAGACGAAACCACCGATCAAGACATCAAAACCAGACAACTTGTTTTAGAACAAAAGGCAAAAGATCGAGCAAAAACAGAGCCTCCTTCCGTGCAGTTCATGGATATTCTAGACGAGAATAATCGTCAAGATATACGCGAAGAATTAAATTACGATTCTCTTTCTGAAAAAGATAAAGAAAAATACAGAAAGCTTTTTCCAAATTTAAACTTAGACGCAAAAGAACAAGGTGTTACGGACATGGTAATTCGTTGGGCGGCTGGAGGACTAGCAGAGTCGCTGCCTTTTATGGCGGCTCCTCTAGCAGGGGGAGTTCTTGGAGCAGAAAAAGTTCCTCCTCAAATAAGTAAAATTCCCCTTGTTGGAAAAAGACTGGCTCCTATAGCAAAAACAGCAGGGTTTGTTATAGGTTCTACAATTGCTGGAATGCCACAATTTTTTGGTGGCAACTTAGAAAGACAAATAGAAGAGGGGCGATTAACCGCTGAAGAACTTAATAAGCCGGGAGCTTTTGCAGCAGCAATAGGACAGTCTGCTTCTGATTCTTTGTTGTTTGCGTTGCTTGGTCGTTACGGCGGCACTTTGCAAAAAACAACCGCCATAGAAATGACAAAGCACATAGTCAAAGGAGGAGCCAAATCAGCAGCGACAGAAGGGTTTACAGAGGTGGTTCAAACAGCTTTAGAAAGATTACAAGCAGGGCTAACTATAGACCCAAGAGACGAAGAAGCTTTACGCGAATACATAAACGCGGGTACGTTAGGGATTACACTGGGAGGCGGCATAGGAACGGTAACTTCGGCAGTTCAAGCAGCTACTAAAGAAGAAGGTGAAACCCCTTATTTAACTTTTAGCGATCCATCAGACATGTCAGGAACTTTGTCTAGGGTCCGAGATGCTCAAGCCGGAAATTTACAAGAAGAAGTAGAATTTAGCCTAGACGTTCCAAAAGGACCGATACCGTTTGAACCTTTAGAAGGAACTGGTGAACCGGTTGTGGATACCGTCGTTGAGGATGAAATTGACGCCAGCAATCAGCTTACTGGACTAGACATCAGGTTTATTAATGAAATTGGGGAGAGTCAAGAAAACTCTACTGCTTCATTAACAGAAAATGATTTATTACGTATTTGGAATAACAACGCTTTTGGTATTGGTGGCACAACGTTTGAAGAAAGCCTTAACAGATTAGATACAAATAATCGTTTTGAAATTAAAAAACAAGCCAACGGAGAAGAAACATTTACAGCGATACGAGAAGAAGATGCTGTGTCTCCTTCTTCAACGTTAACTGAAAATACAATAGAAGAAAGAGTTTTTAAAAGTATAAGAAACACAAATTTAACTTTAGATGAAATTGTAGAAACAGTAGAAAATTCTTTTACAAAAGAAGAAGCATTTACTAGCGTTACTAAAAGTTTTGCGGCTATTCGTAACGCCATTGACCAACTAAAACAAAAAGGAAGAATTGAAGACGCAGGCCCTTCGACCAATGACCAAGGAAGAAAAGCAGAATCTTTTAGAGCCGTTAAAGAAAAAGAAACCAAACGTAAAAAACTTGTAGGAATAAACAGCACCCGAGTTACTCCTGCGGATAAAATAAATATAGATGTAGAAACAAGAGGAAATTATTTATTTGAGCTGTTGCCGGCGGACGCTAGAGTGCGGTTAGCTTACGGATCTTTAGAACAATTAGAAAATGCGGAACCAAACGAAGACGGAACGCCTAATATAGAAAGTAGATTTAGACCTTTAGTAGACCCAGAAACAGGGCTGGAAGTTTTTGGCGACTACGATGTGCAAGAATTTATTCCGCCGGGAAAAACAGAACCGGACCCTCAGTTGTTAAACAACATGCAAATTAAACTGGATGGGGATGAAACCATTTATAAACCTGTTTGGCAAAACGTATTACGCATTGATGGCAATCCTTTAAGATCTTTTGCAGACATTGCCATGGGCAACAAACCAGAAATGAGAGTTTCTGATGATCTTAAATCAGGAGAATTAAATCTTTTAAACGCTTTTAAAGGACGAAAAATAGATCCAAATAACATACCCGAAGGTTCTACAGAAGCTGAAATTCGCGAACAAGTAGAGGCGGCTAATTTTATTAAATTTTTGTTAAACAGAAGTACAAAACCGTTTACTCCACGAGGTAAACTCCCAGTAGACGAATGGGAAAAATTATTAAATCAAACATGGGCGAATCGTTCAGAGCTAAGGGAAATACAAAGTTTAAAAACAGAACTAGACAGAGGCCTTAAAAAGGCTAGTCGTTTGAATCAAGTTGTTAATGAAAATCAAAAACAATTTAAACAAGCCACTATGGAACTTGTGGAAAGATACTGGTCTTCTTCTAAAGATGTCGTTTTACAGGACATAAAAGATCTTGGGCATTCGCAAGAGTTTGTTGATACCGTTGTAGAAATGCGAAAAATTGTTTCAAAAAATTCAAACAAAATATTAACTTTGCTAGATAAATTTGACCCCGACAAAAAATTGTACAGCGCGTCACTTAGACAAGCCATTCAAGATCGTGTTGGCAGTTACATGACGCAAGCTTACGGAATGTATACCGACCCTCAATGGAAAGCCCCGAATAGATTCGGAGGATCTGTTGAAGAAAAAATCTTGCATGCCAACGCAGTAACTTGGTTGGCTTCTCGTTTAATCCAACAACAACAGCTTCTTCCGGGGGAAAGCGCTGATACTAAAGCAGAAGTTTTATTAAACCGTTTGTACAATAAAGAATCTAGTGCAGTAGCTTTTGGTGAAATTATGTCTGAGCCGTTGGCTGAAATAGCTCCAACGGATTTAACCGGAGCCAGAGTTGATACCCCTCAAGGAATACTTAAACCTAAAAGTGTGGTTCCCAAACCTCTTAAAGCTGTAATGGGTGAGATAACGGATCCCGGAACACGAATGGTGCTTACGGCTGTAAAACAATCTGAGTTCATTAATGGCCTTACCGTTTTAGACGATTTGTTTAACATGGCCAACGAGCCTGACAATCGTTGGGTTTCAAGAGTTCCTGAAGGAAGATTTAACACACTAATTACCGGATCTGAATTAAATCCTTTTTCAGGGTATTACACCACAAAATCAATTGCCCAAGGACTTAACGATGCTTTAGGATCAGGATTGGTTGGAAACGCTTTTTCCGTTGGAAATCCAGGTATGGATTTTACATTTGATATATACAAAGGCGCGATTTTAATTCCTCAAACGTGGACCAGAGGCGGAAAAATATTGTACAGCCCTTTCACACAAACGCGTAACTTAGTCAGTGGTGCAGGTTTTGTAACAGTTAATGGTCATTTTCCTTTAAATAATTTTAAGCCTGCTCTTGATGCTGCGGCCAGTTATTTAAGAGGACTGACTCCAAAAGAAGCCCAACGAATGGTCAGGCTGGGTGTTATGAACACGTCTCCTTTAATAGGAGATTTGGCTAGGACGTATGAATTAGCTGGGAAAATGGACAATGTTTCCGGTGTTATTGAAACAATACAAAAGCAAGAAAAAAGAAGTTTAAGTAAACCGTTTAAAGGATGGTTAGGGGACAAGGTTAGAAAAACGTATCAATTTGGTGATGATTTTTGGAAAGTAGTTATGTATTTAGGAGAGCTGGACAAAAATAAAATTGCTTTTCAAATGCCTTCTGAAGTGGATCCAAAGTCTCCAGAGTTTAAGGAAATGGAGTTAGAGTATGGAGGTAACTACTTGGCTGCTTTATTGGATTCAAAATCCCCAGAGTTTTCTGAAATGGTTGAGGAGAACATAAAAATTATTGAACAACTTATGGAACGTGGCGATCGAAGACCGTTGCAGTTAAACAGTGCTACGCCTGAAGCACGACTTAACGAAGCGCGTGAAGAATTAGCAGCGTATCGCACAAGACAAAATGTTCCCAATTATGATTTTATTGGAGATTTTGCCGAAGTAATTAGGTTTTCTCCGTTTGGAGATTTTATAGCTTTTCCAACGGAACAAATTAGAACAAGCGCTAACACGGTTACATCAGGGATAAACGAAATTAAAATTGGTCGAGCACTGCAAAAACAAGGTGGCAGAAAAAAAGCTATGGGCACAGCCATAGCGAGGCGAGGGTGGGCTCGTGTAATGAGTTTTATGATGTATAACATGACTGTTGGTGTAGGAGCTAAATCTCTGGCGTTAAGTTTAAAAGGTTTAAAATGGGGTTCTTACGCAGCACTTGCAATGTTTGCTCCGGATTGGGGTGAGGACAGGAACGAAATATTAATTTCTGTCGATAGTAGGACAGGAGACATTACAACGGCGGATACCAGTGGTACGGATGCGTACGACGTAATTACAGAACCGCTTCGTGCCATGATAAGAGGAGTTACGTCAGAAGATACCGCTTGGGAAAAAACAACCGGAGCAGTAACCGGTTTTGCTGAGGGTGTTATGAATTTCTTTAAACAATATATTAGCCCTTCTATTTATGCTAAAGGAATGACAGCGGCTATTTCTGGGAGAAATGAAAGAGGTCAGCCAATAAGAAATCCAAACCAAGCTCTATCGACGAAAATTGGAGACACTTTATTGTTTTTGTATAACGAACTTCAACCAGGAGCTTTTGTTGACACAAAAAGAGCTTTTGGAGCTTCTGGAAAAGGAACAGAAAAATTAGATCGTTTTAACAGAGAACAAGATATAAGTAATGTTGCAAAAAAAGGTTTTGGTTCGGCTGTACGGGAACGAAATTTACCTACAGATTGGGCCAGTTTTCAATTATCTTCTTTTCTAAACGAAGCAAGAAAAGCTGAAAGCATTTATAAAAAAGAACAATATACCGGCGGCAGAGAAACGTTAACCGTTGCAGATATAATAGAAGCGTACAAAGAAGCCAATGATTTGTATCTTAAATTAGTTTTATACGAACGAAAACGAATAAATGCTGCTGGAGACTTAAGTATTCCTCCGGAAGTTATGTTTGGAGGAATTCCTGATGATAGATTTAAAGAAATATCTAAGCGAGACAAAGCTAACTTACAGTTAAACGATGCTTCAAATAGAGACGGAAGCTACAACGATGTTACGTTTACTGCTATAGACCCTAAAGACTTTTATAGTCAAACAAAAGAAAAAGTAATAGAAGCTTTAGCAAAAAAAGGAATTAAAGACGAACGGCTTGAAGCCATGGAGTTCCCTGGAGATGCACTTTATCAATTGCAAGAAAGCTATGAAGGAATAGTGCTTGAAGGATATAGAACGCCAGCGGTTCAATCCGACGTTATGGAAAACGCTCTTAAGTATTTTGAGATTGGAGATTAATAAACTTTTCCACTCGCTCCATCCAAGCATCCGCAGCACGTTTAAATTCTTCTCCTTCAAGGATAAACTCTTGGTACAAGCAGTCTACTGAACACATCATGATGACGCCTTTCTGTATGTCCGTGCCGTACAGTTCGTTGTGCGCCAGTGCGTAAGCCGATAACTGTTGAAAGTAATCCCACACCCATTGCCTGCGCTTAGGTTTGTTGGTCTGTTTAAAATCCATGATGGCTAAGTCTCCTTCATGTATTCCAATCACATCACTCTTACCCGCGTACTTTTCAGGGTAATACAAAGATATTTCGCAGCCGTAAACTTGAGATACTTTAGGCAACCCTTGGTCCATAATCACACAAGCCATTTTATAGGCGCGACTTTCTTCAGCGTTTCTAGGTTTAAAATCCCAAATGTTACCATCTCGAATCTGCCTCTCCAGAATGTCGTGCATGTACGTTCCTCTTGTCGCAGCCTCTGTTCTGATACGCTCAGCCTCCTCCTCGCCCACTCTTTCTATCCACTGTTTCAAGAAGTCTCCTTCTTTAGTTCCAGATAAAATAGTAGTAACAGAAGGAAGTTTTACTCCATTGCAATCATAAACACGTCCTGTATCTAAGTCTTCACTAATAAAATCGCTGTACTCATGTGGGGACTCGTACAGTATTTGATGTTTCATTAATCTACCTTTGGTACATCATTTAAACGACCACTGTCTAGATCTTCTTTCAATCTTTTAACAGCAAACGCAAACACATTGCTAGTAGGTCTTTCAGTCTTTTTACCAATCTCTGAAGCTACTTCTACAATCTCTCTACGTATCGCTACGCTTTTCCATTTCTCGGTATCCATTATTACTCCTGTAATTTATTGTTATTATACATTTAAAACTAAGATATATCCTAATTTTTCTTAGGGGCTTCCATTGAATCACCCCAATTCTTCCCAATCTCGGCATCCACCTTGTTTGGAATATCCAAGGCAACAGCTTTCTCCATCAAACCACAGATAACATCTACATCCTTTTGAGATTTTACAGAGAACACCAATTCATCGTGTACCTGTAATAAAGGAAGATAGCCTGCTTCATAGCAGTGTACCATTGCTTGTTTGGTCATATCGGCTGCTGACCCTTGAATTAGTTTGTTTAGAGCTTTGTAAACAAATGCTCTTTTAATTTCCCCGTTGTATTCGTGTACGGCTTCCTTATGCTTCAATGGCCTGCCTGTGCCGTACTTAAGCGGTTCCCACATATCAAAATGACAACGCCTTCCTAAAATAGTTTTAATATAACCTTTTGAATTAGCACTACGCATAACTGAATCTGCAAGCTGTCTAACAAAAGGAGCGTACGTATTAAATTTTTGTAGAATAACAGAAGCTTCGTCTACGCTTACTCCTAATTGATCTGCTAATTTACCCTTGCCCATTCCGTACATAATACCTAAACCAATAGTTTTAGCTGTCTTCCTGTCTATACCTACTAAGTTGGCTACCTCTTGATGAAAGTCTGCATCACCTTCATGGTAGGCATCAGCAATAGCCTCAGCACCATCGTATTTAGAACGACTGGCGTAGTGCGTAAGTATCCTGGGTTCTTGTTGAGAAAAATCAACCGAACACCATTGCTCTCCTTCTTCGGGTAAAAACAAAGATCTAATTAATGGGCCAATCTCTTTATTACGAGCAGGTACTTGTTGCAAGTTCGGGTTGCTCATGGACAACCGACCTGTGACAGTTCCTCCTCCTTCTCCTTTAAGTTGTCTAATCTCAGCATGAATTCTACCTTTGTGCTCATGCTTTAAAATAGAATCAATAAACGTACTGTGTGTTTTATTTACTTCTCTTGCTTCTCTAATCAATTGTGCAATTGGATGAGGATGGTTTTCTAAAAAAGCTTTAGTAAAACTAGGCTGCCCAGTTGGTGTTCTTAAATAAGTTAACTCTAAAACATCAAAAACTTTAGCTAAAGAATTAGCTGCCCATAACTGTACTTCTGTCACACCAGATTCTTTTTTAATTTTTTGAATAATTTTCTTTTCTCTTGCAATAAGCTCTACTTTTAAACTCTCTGCTCTTTTTACATCTACCCTAACGCCTTGCTGTTTCATGGCTAAAATAACCGGAAGCACTTTCATCTCTAAATCAAAGATGTTCCAAAGGTTTTGTTCTTCCAATAAAATCTTAAAGTGATTCCATAATTTTAGCGTGAGGGCGGCGTCCTGTGTGGCATAAGTACCTACATAAGCGGACGGTAGACGCCACATTTCAGCCTTGGGATCCAATCCCCACTCTTCTGCCGCGGCACTTAGCTCTCCTTCTGACTTACCTTCATTAATGTACTCACGACCTAAAGCATTAAGAGAAAACCAAAACTGGTTCTCATCAATCAAAGGAGCCACTATCATTGTGTCAATAATTCTGCCTTCAACGGGAACGCCATGATGGGCTAACCAACCTACGTCGTAAGTAGAGTTGTGAAATATTTTATCGCTGTTGGTAGAGCAAATCTTTTTTGTAAATTCTAAGACTTTCTTTTTAGAAAAATTAAATCCCGACTCATGCCCAAAAGGAAAGTAGTTTTCGTACCCGTCTATAGCAAAAGAAATACCGACGGCCTCACCGTCTCCTCTTATGTATCCGGGACCTAATTCTTTTAACTTTGGGTCTCTGGTCTCAAGATCAATGGCTATTTCTTTTGCCTGACACAATAACTCTGTTGGAAACACATCCGGGGCAATCCACTCTGTAGGGGGCTTATAAACAAAACTCATATAACATACCTGTAATAATTATCTTGGGCTTGGATCAAATACAAATTTTCTATTGTGCGTGTGACTGCAACATAAAATTGTCTGTGAAGCCCGTCCGGTTTTAAAATAGAATTCAATTTCTGTGCTCTAGATAAATCCAAATACACAGCAACGTTTTCCGCTTCCCCGCCTTTTGCTTGATGAATCGTTGATATAACAATACGCGGTTCTCCATGTAAATCTTCTTTGTTCTTCTTTGCTTTTTCTATAAAACTTCTTCTCTCTACATCAATACTCTTACTGAATACTTCTATCCATTCTTTGCCTACGCAATCTTCTCTTAGTCCGTAGTTATCTAAAATCTGTTTAAGGTTTATCTCTTGGCCGGGATTGATGTCTTCTTTTACTCGTGAGATAAACCCTCTTTTGACTCCTGCCTTACCAAGATACTCATACAAATCTGCTAACTGGGAAACAGTAATGTTTTCTTCGGAGTTAATTTTTTCCCATGACTCTATGGCTGAGACCATAGACCTTGGTATGTAGCGATAGTTGTTGTGAGCAAACGGATAACCATTATCTATTAAATATTTTCTAACATTATAGCCTTTAGAAATATCGTTTAACATGTAATCACAGGAAGCTAAAATTAACCATTGACCGCTATCCAACGGTAAAAGATCAATAGAACTTACGTTACTAACAGTACCTTTTTCGTCTCTTGGTCTATAAACTTTTGGTTCTCTTTTAAGAATACGTTCTGAAATTTTTTCTGCTATTGGATGAACCAGTGAAGGAACACGGTAAGATTGATCTAAGACTATTTTCTCTCCTACATAATCAACAAAACGTTCAGGTTTTGCTCCGTTCCATTCATAGATAGCTTGATCGTCATCCCCAGCTATATAAACTTTTCCTGCATTTTCAGCCAACTTTTCTACAAGTCTCCAATTTAACTCTGCTAGATCTTGAGCTTCATCAACAATAAGCACGTCCAACTCCGGCGGTGTACCATCGACCAAGAACTTATTAATCATGTCCGCAAAAGAATACACCGGAGGCACTCTAGACAAACGAAACTTTTCCCAAGCATCTGCAATAGGCTCAATCATGTGACTGGAAACTCCTTTCCTTTGTTCTTGATCTAAAGACAAACGTTCCTCTTTAAGAGAATGACAATTAGTTTTTGCGCGCTCTATAATATCAAAATACGGATCTTGGATCACGGACCTAACGGCTTTAGGACCAATACCATGATTCCTGCTAAGTTTAAACTCATACTCTTTTAGAAATTCCATTACGTCTTTACCATCCATGACTTGTGATATGCCCATAATACGTTTACAAAAGGCATGACTTGTACAAAAATACGGCATCTCATCAAAGCCTAAACCAAATCGTATGTTGGCTCTGTTCTTGCCTTCTTCAGCAGCTTTAACAGAAAAAGAGATAAACGCAATGCGTTCAGGTGACATACCTTCGTCTAAGCATTTCTCAATAATACCCATCAAAGTTGTTGTCTTTCCTGTCCCAGGAGGACCAAAGTATTTAACTACGTTTGTCATATAAAAATATAAACTCTGGAGTCTGTTCGCCGACGTAGGCCCCTGTTACATTATAATCTATCCACTCAACGGCTTCCTCGTATGTCATTTTATCTCTGTTCATAAATACATCCACGCACTTGTCCCAGTCGTAAATAGCTTTACTTGGTCCAAAGCCGCACGATACACCTATAAAAGCGTCCTCTAAACCATCGGCTAATAAAACACCTTCCATGCCTAAGTCTTCTACGTAAGCAGAAATATCTTTCTCTGTTATTCCCATGCCTTTGCCTCCTCTGTAACTTTAAATTCTTCTGCGGATATAAGATCATCATCTATTTCTGAAATATCTAATACCCATAACTTCTTATTGCCAAGCGCTTTATCTATCCACTTAGGTAAGTTAACTGCACCCATTGCTTTTAATTCTGTAAATACTTCTGCTTCTTTAATGGTTCTCATCTTTTTAAACTCTTGTATAAATATGACTGCATCTCTACCGGTAAACCACCATTCATTAGAGCCATCTTCTTCATGTCTATAGACTCCGTTAGAAACTACAGCTAGACGCGAACTTGATTCAGCCAGTCTGCAAAACTCGTAAATAGCTCCTTGTAACAATCCTTGTTTTGTCATGTCAGAAGGAACATCTACTTCTTGTACTTCCTGCAACAGGCTATTTAAACGAGATACCCAATCAGACTTCTTTACGTCTGGGGGGCATATATTTAATACTTCCATGCACCTTTGTTGGAACATAGAAAAGTTGTGTAGTTGTTTTGTGTCTAGCACAATTGTTTGTCCGTCTACGTCTAAATGCCATAAAGGAGGATCGGTAAGATACTTTCGTAATCCACCAAAGTTAGGGTCTCTCTCGGAAGAGTCTATGCCATGACGACGTGTAACGCAGATACCGCTTTGGCAAAAATCTACTAAAGGTTGTTTGTTGCATTGAAAACGATACTCTGTTTTTTCTAAACTTTGTATGATGGTGTTTAGTTCACTGTGAGACAAAGGTTTAGCGCAGACTGAATTGTTTATTTCTTGCAGTTTATCTTTCCACTCTTCTCCTTCTGGGTGAGCTTTCCTCATCAAGACTCCGTAGTTTAATAAAGCGTTGTTACGCATTCCTTCTGGTATACCGTTTAATTTCATGTGTACCAAACAAGGGGGAGCTTCATCCCAAAGAGAGTCTCCTTTAACTACTTGCTTCTTCCTGCTTTTCTTAAAGGGTAAAAACGAATCTAACTTCGCTTCCGTAATAGACTGTTGCTCAACAATCTTAAAAAATTCTTCCATATCCGCAGCTTCGCCTTCATTGTCTAAAGCGTAACGAGTAGTATCCTCGCCTGCGAAATAAGGCATGTTTAACCAATTACCTGTTTGTTTTTCTTTTGGTAATTGCTTTGACCATTCGTATTGTTTAGGAAAGATTTCATCTCCTGTTCTTCCCATTGCAGCAGCCATCTCTTCCAGCTTACCTTGCATTTTAAATGCGGGTATCGGTTGTTTTGTAAATAAAAATAAATGTACCCCACCCGATTTAGTCATACAAGGGACTAACGGTAGCGACATTTCTTTAATAGTAGCAAGGATGTTTTCTGTGTTTATTGGATACTCGTCTACGTCAATGCAACCCCATTTGCAGGTCTCATCATCTTTTAAAGGCACGACGCCAATAGACTTTTTTCCGGTTAAGTGTTGCTCCCAAAGATCAAGAGTAAGAGGTTCTTGTAATGTACGGCCTCTTCCATCTCTTTTAATACCTTTAGCGGTGTTCTTTTGCCCGGTTATTTCATATACACCATGTGCTCTCTCCAAACCGGAGAATACATCCATGAATTTCTTTGCGGTGTCTTCCATAGTTACCTAAAGGTGGGCGCCACTCTCACTGGGAGTTAAAAGTGACGCCCGGTTAGATTAGTCTTCCCAATCCTTATTGGATTTGGATTTATCATCTATAGTAGCAGTCTTTGGACCTTGTAACTGATCCATACCACCAGTGGAACAAAACTTAGAAAATTCTTCCGCGTCTTTAAAAAGATCGGTTTCTTTTCCACCTAACACACGTTCTTGCGTAATACTATAACTGTACCACGATCCACGATCGTTAGATTCCATCTGCGTTTTAAGACTATACCAATGCGAATAAGCAGGTGGGGTATATAACCCTTTGCTGCCTTGCAATTTAGTCCCTTGGATCAAAGTGTTCCAAGCGCGAGAATGTTTAAGTTGTGATCCGGTCATGTTAATAACACATTTTTGAGGTGCGTCATCAACAAGAGCGTAGCCATAATGGTTGGCAGTAGTAGTCAACTGGGTATCCCCACCTGGTGTTACTAACCTACCTTGGCTATCACGTATACATCTATTCAAAAGATCTGACTCGGCAGGATGCACGGTAACAAGTCCTCCACCTTTCTCACGTAAACGCCACTCGACTAGAGTTTTGTTGTAGTAGACAGGTAGAAATAGCAGACCTTCGTCGCCACTTATACAAGTATTATTACCTGAATAGAAAACATCTCCTTCTTCTGCGTCTGCATTATAATCCGGGCTGGTTTTTTGTCTTTGCGGAGACATTGCCTGTACTATGCTAATACGCGGAGTCTTGAGATCTTCCGCTCCTACATCTCCGAAACCTTTTTCTTCAATGCTTTCAAACAAGGACGTTATATCCGTCCCATCACTTTTCTTCGTTGCCATTTTTTACTCCTTCGTTTTATCGTTCAACGGTTAATTTTAGTGCGCTTGCCTTGATACACAGAAAATTTCTTCTGTATCTCTTGGTCAAACTCACCGTTACCTGATTCTATTTGTTCTTTGACAAATGCCTTCAGGGTGCTTGGATGAACTGCTGCTTTCTGTTCAGGCAAGTGCCCTTTAGATCCTAGTAGTTCCACCAATTCTTTTGCGATAACATCTTCACCTTGACCAAAACTTAAGGTCAAAGTATTTTTGATGATGTCGCCATGTCCATTGTCTCGTAGCCAACCGTGAGCGGCCTCAATATTGTCTGCTGAAATACGAGCACTGTAAAAAGGATCCGCAGAAATACGCGACCCGTCATTTAATTTAATGTCTGAGACTCCTAGCTGTCCTAGTTTGTCTGGAATTAGTTGTTCTGAAAGTTCTCTTTGTTGGTCCTTAAGTCTTTTAAGCCTTTCTTCCACATTGCCTATCTCACCTTCAACTTTAAGTAACTTATTACATAATTCACTTAGGGCTTCAATTGAAGAATCATCAATCTCTTCAACAGCTTTAGTTGTGCTTTCTTCAAATAGTTCATTTATCTTCGTCATGTTTACTCCTTATATCTACTACATTATCTTTTATTTTAAACTCTGCTCTAGACACATCAAATAAATGTTGCGGTCCAAATAAAGTAAGGTTGTGTTCTTCAAACGTCCCTAAATCAAAAGCTAGTTCGCCTTTAGTAACACTCACAACTTCTACCAAACCTTCCGGCTTATCTAATCTTGTGTATGTATAACGTAAAGCTTCGTCTAAAGAAGAAAAGGCTCCAATAGTAAGTGGAGTATTAGAATCTATTTGTGGAATGGAACCTAGTACGTCCAAAAAATATTTTTCAGAAACGTGGTCTAGGAAGACTTCAATTTGCAGTCTTGTTTTATCGTTATTTTCTTTTCTTTCTTTCATTATCAACTCGTAGTTGCAAGAGCACTATACCATCTATATAATAGATTGCAATACCTCAAGATGTATTTATATATATAACGAAGAATAAAGGACCTAACTTATGAAACTAAACGATTATGAATTTAAAAGCGACCCATACCAACATCAGCTAGACACTTTAAAGTCGAGCGCTCATCGTAACCTATTTGCATTATTTTTGGAAATGGGTCTTGGAAAATCTAAAATTCTTTTAGATAACGCGGGGATGTTATTTGAAGAGGGCAAAATATCTGGGCTACTTATTATTTCTCCAAAAGGTAATTTAAACAATTGGGATAGTAATGAAATAAATAAACATTTACCGGAAAGAATTAAACGAAACGTTTTAGTATGGCAACCGAATCACACGCAACGATGGACCCAGGATTTTAAAGATATGGTTCAAAAAGACAGCACCGGAATATTAAATATATTTCTTGTCAACGTTGAAGCTTTTGCTACAGCTAAAGCATGTACACACGTAGAAGAATTTTTAGTTACGCACGATGCAATGATGGCAATAGATGAGTCTACTACTATTAAAAACCCTAAAGCAAAACGTACAAAACATTTAATTAAACTAGGCCCTTTAGCCAGCTACAGAAGAATACTTACAGGGTTTCCTATTACTAAGGCTCCACTCGATCTTTATTCTCAATGTTATTTTCTGTCTCCTAACCTATTAGGGTTTAGTAGTTTCTATGCTTTTCAAGCTAGGTATGCAATTACGCAATCTAGGCAAATGGGTAAGCACTCTTTTCAACAGATTATGGGGTTTCAAAAATTAGATGAGCTGCAAGAATCAATTAAAGATTTTTCTATAAGAAGACGTAAAGAAGAATGTTTAGATCTTCCTCCAAAAGTTTACACTCGCAGGTTAGTAGAGCTTACTCCGGAACAGCAGGCGGTTTACAAAACAATGAAACGAGAAGCTTTAATGATATTAGGGGGTGAATTGTTTTCTACAATGAATGTGCTGACCCAGTTAATGCGATTACAGCAAGTAGTAGCAGGAAGCCTTCGTAGCTCTGAGACGGGAGAAACAATTATATTAAAAAACAATAGAGTGCAAACGGTGTTGGATTTGTTAGAAGAAACTTCCGGTAAAGCGGTTATTTTTGCTGTGTTTCAAACAGATATTCAAGAGTTAGAAAAAGCTATTGCAAAGAAATTTGGAGCTAATTCAGTAGCTTCTTACTACGGTAAAACTCCCCAAGACAAACGACAAAAAATAATTAATACGTTTCAAGAACCGGAAAGCGAACTAAGATATTTTGTGTCTAATCCGCAAACAGGTGGTCGTGGTATAACGTTAACTGAGGCCAGCACTATGATTTTTTATTCAAACTCTTACGACCTAGAGTTACGCGTTCAAGCAGAAGATAGAATACACAGAATCGGACAAGAACGCAGTTGCACTTATGTAGATTTAGTTTCTGAAGGTACAGTTGACGAACAGATATTAAAAAATTTATTGGCTAAAGTAAAAATTAGTAATGAAGTTCTTGGCGAAGTACGTACGTGGTTCGATTAAGGTATAATAAAAAAATGAAATTTAACAATTACTTAAAGCAGCCTTTGGTGCAAAAAACAGTAATGGAATTTGCACAAGAGATACATCCATTAATAGAAGAGACAGCCGAGAAATTAGACGCAAATCAATGGGAAATAGCCGCAACTTTAATTATAGAGCTTTCTGGTGTAGTTGCTGGGGGTGAATTAGATAAAGAAACAGTTTTAGAGTTCTTATCTTATTTAATAGATGAGACTACAGAGAATTTAGAAGATTTTGAATTTTTACAGGACACAAATTTTACAACTAAGCATTAATTTTACTATATTTATAACTTAAGAAACACTACAATCAAGACTTAAAATAGGCTACTGCGGAGACAGCCCATGAAAAAATTATTATTGAGTCTAGGAGTAGTTTTTAGTACTTTTACATTCGCTGCTGTTGAACAAACAGGGACAGGTTGTGCAAATGGAACACAGTATTGTGAAAATAATACTTTAGAAACAGAAAATACCACGACTACAACTAACACAAATACTAATACCAATACAAATACAAATACCAATACAAATACAAATACGTCTACAAACGCAAATACCAATACAAATACGTCTACAAACGCAAATACCAATACAAATACGTCTACAAGTACGAATGCAAATACGAACTTAAATACTAACGCAAACACGAACGTAAATACTTCTACAAGTATGAATACTTCTAATGTTAATCAGGACGTAACAAACAACAGCACGACAAACAACACTAATAATTCTACCAGTACAGCAAACAACACAAATACAAACGTAAATAATTCTACTTCTGATTCAAATGTCAAAACTGATAACACGAATAGTAATACCAATAATAACAATTCTGTATCTGATAATACTAACAGGAACATTAATCAATCTAATAGTACCCAAACTATAAATCAGAACGTAACTACGAAAGCTCCCCCTGCTAGTGCTATTGCTCCTAGCATAATGTCTTATTCACAAGACTTATGCACAGTCGGAAGATCAGGAGCTTATCAGGGTCAGGTATTTGGTTTTTCTACGGGGGGTACGGTTAAAGATGAAAATTGTGAGAGGCTTAAACTATCTAAATATTTGTACGACACAGGTATGAAAGTAGCTTCGGTAGGAATACTTTGCCAGGATGCTAGAGTATTTAAAGCTATGGAAATGGCTGGGACACCTTGCCCATACAAAGGCAAAGTTGGTAAAGAGGCTAGTACAGCTTGGGCTAATAACGTAGAAGAAAGGCCTGACTATGATGAATACCAAGAGAAGAAAGAGGCAAAGGAAAAACAAATACGTAAAAAAGAAATAGCCAAACAAAAACGTAAAAAAGAAACAGCTCAATACGAAAGAACAAAACAAAAAAGAATTCAAAATCAAAAAAGAAAAGTTTTCATAAAACAATGCAAAACAGAACGGACTTCTAAAGGATATAAAAAATCTAAAAAACTTTGTGTAAAAGAATTTAATGCACAGGCTTAGAAATAAAATAGACGAAACAAAAAGCAATTTTATTATTATGGGGGTTCCATTATCAATGGGAATTGTACTGTTTCTTTTATCTTGCACTATAGAGGCTTCTTACACATACGAAGCAAATCAAAGTTTATATGATTTACAAACTAATTCATCGGGTTCAACAGGGCTTGGTTCAAATGATGATGCGGTATCTTCTGCATTTAACATAGGATTTACTTTTGATTTTTATGGTGAGTCCTTTACTCAAGCTAGGATGGCAACTAATGGTTGTCTGCACTTTAAAACTTCAGGTGCTTATTGTAATGACTTTACCCCTGATCC
>Ga0209337_1001477_pt1 | contig 17780 bp, 9 predicted proteins | sample LinPmetageLP53_FD_184044 | JGI IMG/M metagenome (GOLD analysis project Ga0209337, IMG submission 184044) | Marine viral communities from the Pacific Ocean - LP-53 (SPAdes) (version 2) | ecosystem: Environmental > Aquatic > Marine > Oceanic | place: Pacific Ocean | collected 2010-02-08 | reverse complement strand
AATACGATGCAGATGGTGATGGTATAGTTTCAGATGAGGAGCTTGAGACAGCTGCGCGACTCCAGCAGCTAGAGGCAGCGCACGAAAAAGCTGATGCTCAACGCGGTATGGTTTGGTTTGCTCTAGGTGGTATGCTCTTATACCCATCTGGGGTAGCTGTTTGTTCGTTCTTAGGGATGAATGATGCCGCTGTCTTGCTCTCAGACATGGCAAATATGTATTTTCTCGCAACAGGGGGCGTGGTCAGCGTATTTTTTGGGAGTCAAGTTTTCGCAGGGAAAAATAAATGAGCGTAGATGTTAAACAGGTTTACGAAGAAATATCCGCAGACGAGGGTAAGGTGCTTCATGCCTATTTGTGTAGTGAACACCACAAAACAGTCGGGATAGGCCATAAGGTTTTAGAAACAGACGCAGAAAATGACTTGGACATTTACGGAATTGGTGCTGATGTTACTGATGACCAGCGCATCTCAGAGGATAGGTGTTACGAACTCTTTCAAGGGGATGTCCAGATTGCGATTGATGGATGTGAAAAGATTTATAGCAACTGGGAAGAACTCCCGCAAGAAGCCCAGCACATTTTAGTTAATATGTGCTTTCAGCTTGGACAGGGCGGCTTAGGAAAATTCAAGAACTTTAAAGTCGCTATCGAAGACTATCAGTGGCAAAGAGCCTCAATGGAAATGCTCGACTCAAGGTGGGCGAAACAAACCCCTGAAAGGGCTGAACGACTGGAATCAAGAATGTTAGCTTTGGCTGACAACTAGGAGAAGAACTGATGATAAGATATAACGGCCCATACAATCAACAAGGTAGAGGGTTTTCTCCCGGATATCTGGCTCCGCAGTTTTATCCACAAAATCAAAGGCTTCCTAGCTTTCCTCCAAGGCAGCAACAAATGCCTCGCGGCTACAGGAACCCATACGCTCCTTCTCCTTTTTACCAGCAAAGGTTTGACCGATATTCGCCGATGATGCCCCAAGGTGGCGGCGGAGGTTACGGCAACCAGAACATGCGGCAAATTCAGGGGGGCGGCATGGGGCAGGTAATCCCAACCAACATACCCTTTAGAGATCAGGGCTATGGCGCTCCCATGAGGAGCCAGAACTTGATTCAGTCCTTGTCTGGGCCAAATAGCCTGATGAACCCCAACAGGCCTGACACAACGCTGGATATGCTTGACAGGTTCAGAGGTGGTGGTGACGGCGGCTTCTACCCCGCCCCTTACGGCGGGGGAGGCGGCGGAGGTTATCCCTCTCCCGGTGGCGGCGGTGGTGGTGGCAAAGGCGGTAGAAGCGAAGGCGCAGACAAGTATCGAGACCCGTACTCTCGCGGTGGCGGAGGTTATCCCTCTCCCGGTGGTGGAGGCACCTTCAACCTGCCTAATGACCTTGGTGGTGGAGGTAACTTCAACCCGTACCCTGATGACAAGCCCGCAGAAGCACTAACAGACGAAGATTGGTTCAATAAAATGTTCCCCAACGAAACGTACGACCCACCGGAGCAGCAAGACAGAACCACTTTTACGCCTCCGCCAGCACCTACGCCTCCGCCAGCACCAAATGCGCTTTCAGGCACACGTTATGATGGTAAAGAGTACACGCCAGAAGCTTTAAGTATTTTTGCACAACAAGGCGTAGATAAAGACGAAAACAAGACCATCTCTAAAGACGAGTGGTTAAGTTGGATGGTTGAAAAGGGGCCAACCAAAGGTTTTGAACAACAATATAACGAAAGAATTGAAGAAGCATTGGGTGCTGGTAGTATCACAGACGCTACTCGCGCTAAGGCTAATGCAATACTAGGTAATGCGCCTCCTAACACGGCGGTTACAGGGGGGCGGACACCAGATGCGGATGGCTTCTATACTTTTAACCATCCAACTTACGGCCCCATAGATAATCTCACGCTGGCGGGTTATGAGCAGATGGAAATTGAGGTTGCGGAGGATCGAGCCGCTGCTGGTGAGCAGCTTCCTTCTACATTCACTTCTTCGGAATTTGCAGGGGCAGCAGGAGAAGGGCCACTCAAACAGTTCGATCCTTCGGGGCTTCAGCAACAGATCGACGCATTGAAGAGCGGACAGACGCAAACATTTGATGCATCAGGACTAGAACAAAGATTGGCTTCGCTAGAAGGCCTTGGCTCGATAGGGGGAGCTGCCAATCCTTTTGACCCGAGTGGGTTGCAACAAAGATTGTCTGCTTTGGAAGGCAGAGGAGCATTTGATCCATCGAGGTTGCAAGGCAGATTGGCAGAGTTGGAAGGAAGGGAAATTCCTCAGTTTAACCCTTTTGACCCTAGCCAACTGCAAGCAAGATTAAGACAATTAGAAGGGGCCGAAGGCCCAGACCTTAGCAACTATCTAACCCGCGAGGGGATGGAATCAGCAATTCAGGATGATCCTCGTTTGCGTGGAGCACAAGGATTACGAGGACTCCAAGGACTCCAAGGACTCCAAGGAATCCAAGGACTGCAAGGTCTTCAGGGACTTCAAGGACAACAAGGGTTCCAAGGAAAGATTGGACTTCAAGGAGAACAAGGACTTGAAGGACAACAAGGTCTTCAGGGAGATATTGGACTTGAAGGACAACAAGGACTTGAAGGACAGCAAGGGCTGCAAGGGCTGCAAGGTCTTCAGGGACTCCAAGGTCTTCAAGGGCTTCTAGGACTCCAAGGAATCCAAGGGCTTATAGGACAACAAGGACTCCAAGGAATCCAAGGGCTTATAGGACAGCAAGGGCTTGTAGGACAACAAGGACAACAAGGACAACAAGGACAGCAAGGACTTCAAGGTCTTCAAGGTCTTCAGGGGCTTACTGGAATGGCTTCGCTGCCGCCCTCCTATGTGCCTCCACAGTATCGTAACTTTGGATTTGCTCGCGGGGGTCATGTTGGAGCAGCACAGCCAAACCTTAATCGGCTGCTAGATCAATTGAATTCGCGCCGAGCCTAACTATGCCATTGCAAAAAATACAGTTTTCTCCCGGTGTAAATAAAGAAGGCACCGAATACACCGCCGATTCCGGCTGGTTTGATTCTGACAAGGTCAGATTCAGAAAAGGCAGGCCGGAAAAGATAGGCGGGTGGACGAAATATACTGAAAGCTCTTTCCTTGGGGTGTGCAGGTCTACATTTGCTTGGGCTTCTCTTGCGGTTGTTAAGTATGTTGGGCTGGGAACAACCCTGAAATTTTATGTGGTAGAAGGCGTTAATCCTAACGACATTACCCCGTTAAGAGTTACAACCTCGGCTGGGGATGTAACATTTTCCGCGTCAAACGGATCTTCCACGGTGACTGTTACTGACGCTAGTAATGGTGCTGCTAAAAATGATTTTGTCACCTTTTCCGATGCGGCAAGTCTGGGCGGCACTATCACGGCTGCTGTCCTGAATCAGGAATATCAGATCGCGGCGCTTTCTAGTGCGAATGTTTATACCATTGTCGCTAAAGATACTAGCGGGGACACTGTTACTGCGAATTCTAGTGACAGCGGCAATGGCGGATCTGCTGTGGTGGGGGCTTACCAGATTACTACCGGCATTAATACTTATGTGTCAGCAGTAGGGTGGGGAGCATCCCCGTGGGGAGATGGGACTTGGGGAAGCGGCGCAGCCCTTGGTATTTCTGGACAGTTAAGACTGTATAGCCAAGACAACTTTGGGGAAGATTTAATTTTTAATGTCCGTAATGGCGGCATTTATTACTGGGATCAGTCTTCGGGGGTAGAGACAAGAGGGGTGAGTATAGCTTCTCTTGGAGGGGCATCAAATTGCCCAACGGCTGCTGCACAGGTTATGGTCTCAGATAATGATCAGCATGTTATTGCCTTTGGCTCTAATACATTAGGCTCTGCCGTTCAAGACCCGCTGTTAGTGAGGTGGTCTGATCAGGAAAGCGCGGCAGACTGGACTCCAACGGCAACTAATACCTCTGGCGGGGTCAGAGTCAATTCGGGGTCAGTTATCGTTGGCGCGGTTCAGACCAGACAGGAAATACTGATATGGACAGATACTAGCTTGCACTCCATGCGGTTTGTAGGTGCCCCGTTTGTTTTTCAGTTCACCCTTGTGAGCGCAGATGTTTCGATGATTTCCCCAAATTCGGCAGTTAATGCCAGAGGGAATGTCTTCTTCATGGACAAGACAGGGTTCTACGTCTACAACGGGGCGGTACAAAAACTCCCCTGCTCTGTACAGGATTATGTGTTTTCCGGCATGAATATGACGCAGGCGTTTAAGGTGTTTGCGGCTGAAAATAATGCTTTTTCAGAAATCATCTGGTTTTACCCTGCCGGGGAAGGCGTCCCAGATATAACGAATTATGTCATTTACAACTATGAAGAAAACCTGTGGTCTGTGGGAACCCTTGCTAGAGGAGCTTGGCTTGATTCGGGCGTTCTGGATGGGCCGGTAGCCTCCAGCGTGACGACTGACACAGACGCTAACTATCTTTACAGCCATGAAGTCGGGTATGACGATGACGGTTCTGCACTGACGGCGTACATAGAGTCTGGAGACTTAGAGATTGGTGACGGTGAAAGGTTCACAATGATCGACAGGGTTGTGCCTGACTTTAATTTCAGCGGGGAAACTGGTGACGCTTCTATTGCCATGACCATAAAAGGCAGTAACTTCCCGCTGGAAACAGCCTCTACATTAGCCACAGCTACCATTACCAGTAGCACAACCCAATCTAATATCAGGGCCAGAGCGAGGCACACTATCCTGCGGGTTGAAAGCAGCGGTGTTGGGTTTGGTTGGAGGTTAGGCGGCTTCAGGTTTGGTATGCGTCAGGACGGTAGAAGATAATGGCGGAAAGACGCAGAAACCCGTTGCCTGTTCCGTTGCAGGAATACAATGTCCAGAACGAAGCTGTTACCAGAAGAACCTTGGAATTTGCCTTGGATCAAATCGAAAATGATGTAGACCTTGCCAAGACTCAGGGCGACAAGCCGGGATCTTTAGCGATGCGGCGATTTCAGTTTCTCTTGATGGGAGCCTCCTAGTGGCAGATTCTATAAAGGTTCTGGGCCAGCTAGACCCGAGCGCAACAACGGTAACCACTCTCTACACTGCTCCTGACCTGACACAGACAACCGTAAGCTCTCTGGTGATATGCAACCGGGGGGGATCTGCAATCACCTTCAGGGTCAGCATTCATGTCGCTGGCGCAGGAGCGGATGACAAGCAATTTATTTTCTATGACGAAGCCCTAGCGACGACAACAACAAGAACCGTAGTGATCGGGATATGTTTAAATCAAGCCGATGTGGTCAAAGTTTACACAAGTGCATCAAATGTGAGCTTTAACCTGTTTGGCGTGGAGACTACTTAATGTACGAGCAGCAACAACAACGACGACTCGAAGGTGTAGCGGGCCTCTTAGCCAATCAGGGCAGATATGGGGACTCTATGCTAGTCCACATGAACCCTATAGAGGTTGAGGGGCTTGCATCCATGTCTCCCACAGGGTCTCTTACTGTTAACCCGGAAACAGGGCAGCCAGAAGCGTTCTTGCCATTCCTTATTCCTCTTTTGGGGAGCTTGGGAGGTAGTGCAGCCCTGACAGGGCTTGGCGCTACGGCGGGGGTCGCAGGTGGTGCGGCGGCAACCGCAGGACTAAGCTCAGCAGCAGCAGGCGCGATAGGCTCAGGGCTGGCTTCTTGGGCAGCGACTGGCGACCTTAAACAGGGATTGGTTTCAGGCATTACAGGATTTGGCATAGGCTCTGCTTTAGGTGGTATTGGCGGGGCAGCAAAAGAAGGCATAGAGGGAGTCGCAGGGGAAGCTTTATCTGAAGGAGTTGCTGAGGCAGGGAAACAAGCCGCCCCGTGGGCGGACGGGACATTCGGGGAGAGAGCGGGGCAAATATTCTCAAAAGAAGGGATTGGAGCCTTAACCGATCCCACAGCACTCATTCCGGGGGCTGTAGCTGAAAATTACAACGCTGAAATGGTGGCAGAAGAGGCTATGAGAAAGCTCGACAAGGCTGGCGAAAGAATGAGCGAAGCTGAACTTGCCAGACAGGGTGAGGCGATACTTGCAAATCAATTTAACCCTAACCTGACACCGGCCCCATACAACCCCGGTGGAACTGATTACGGTGCCCAATATGCAAACGCAGGCGGCATTGTTTCCCTAGACCCTAGTGACTTCAAGAAAAGGTTCAACGGGTTGATGGAGATGGGTGCCCCGATAGTGGGTATGCAGGGTGGAGGAGGCATTGGAAATATGGATTTCGGCAATCTGGTTGGAGTTGGCGGCTACGGTAACGCTATCCCCGCCTCCCAGCAGGCAGCACTAAGAGACCCTTATGTAATCTCTCCGGGGCAGTTGCAGGACGCATATGCTCAACAGGGGTTACCCGGATTTGGCCCGGAAATCATGTACTTCACTCCTGAGAAAGGCGTTAACCCCAACCCGTTTAAAGATTGGGTGCCAGATGAAGTAGCGGCTCCAGTGGAAGATGGCGGCGGAGACGGAGGAGCTGATAGCGGAACAGGAGGGGTCGACACCACGAATGAGTTTTTTGAAATAGACCTTAGCGATATAGGAGGCGGAATAAGGCGGGTACCTAACCCCCACTACATCCCGCCCGAGGGTGTAGCTGACCCCGCCGCCGGAACAACAACTGGAACAACAACTGAAACAACAACAACCCCGGATGCTGGATCTGGGCTGTCAGCAGAGGATTATTCCGACCTGTATAGCCAGTACATGAACTACGGCGGCAACTTCAATATCAATCCTTTCGCGGAAGGCGGTGAGACTCAGGTAAACGCAGATGCAGATCGTTTAATTGATCTGGCTGCAATGGCAGTTTCAGGCCAAATGCCGGAAGAAGAGGCAGCAGTTGTCATTCAAGCCTTTATTGATGAGTTTGGCGAAGAAGCTTTGTTGGAGTTACGCGCCAAAGCGGCAATTCTGGGCGAGTTGCCAGAGGAAGAGGCGGGGGTTGCTATCCAAGCCTTTATTGATGAGTTTGGCGAAGAAGCTTTCTCGGCATTAAGAGAATCTGTTCTTGAGGGAATAGTCCCCGGCTCCCAGAAAGAGGGAGAAATTGTTGGCCCCGGCGGCGGCATGGATGATCAGATCATGGGCATGATTGGCAACCAACAGCCTGTTGCTGTGTCCCCCGGCGAGTATATTGTTCCCGCCGATGTTGTCTCCGGTATTGGTGACGGGTCAACAGATGCAGGTGTTCAAGAGTTAGACGGAATGCTGGATCGAGTTAGGGTAGAAAGAACAAACACCACCCAGCAACCACGCCCGTTGCGTAAGGGAGGGGTTCTGCCGCGATGAAAGCCAACTTGCAACCAATAGAGGGTCTTTCCCTAGCCGAGATAACTCCAATAGAAGAAGGGGTTGCTAATTACACGGTTACTCTGGTGCCCCCTAATTACGTCAATACCGTTTGGCCTGATATTGAAGAGTTATTAAGGGGAGGAGCTGACAGGACAGGCGGTAGGTGGGATATTAGGAGTTTATTTTTTGCTCTAACGAATGAAAAACAACAGCTTTGGGTAACCTTTGATAAAGACAATGAGATTACCAACGCATTGACGACCGAAATTATTTATTACCCCAATAAGGTTGCTCTAGCTATCCAGTTTGCCGGTGGCATTGATGGGCAGACAGGGGGTTCCACCATTGATGTGGTGTTAAACAAGCTTGAGCGATACGCAAAGGATGTTGGCTGCCACTGTATAGAGATTTGGGGAAGAAAAGGTTTTTCTCGAAAACTAAAGAAGTCTGGCTATGAAGAGTCGCTGGTCTTTTATGAAAAGGATATAACCCATGATTAGGATGAAAGGTGGCGGTAGCGCACCAAGTCACACCACAAGCACGGTAACCCAAAACAATTTGCCGGAATATGCACGGCCTTGGTTTGAAAATCTGCTTGGCAGGACGGCATATGAGTCAACAAAACCGTATACCCCTTATCCCGGTCAGAGGATGTCGTACTTTGACCCCTATGAGTCGATGGCGCAAGAAGGCACAGCCCAGATGGGCATGCAGGGCGCACCCTCACAGATAGGGTCTGCCACTGATATTAGCACCCAAGTTGGCTACCAGCCCACAGGGCAGGGGATGGATCTTGCAAGGCAGTTCCAGCCGCCTACGCAGAGAACGGACTATTCTGGCGGCAGCGTTGCCAACCCTTATACTGTTGGCGCCTACATGAACCCGTACCAGCAGAACGTTACGGACATTCAGAAGCGGGAAGCTGTTAGGCAGTCTGACATTCAGAGCAACCAGATTGCAGGGCAGGCGGCTCAAGCTGGCGGGCTAGGCGGCTACCGAGAAGCCATTATGCAGTCTGAGCGGCAGAGAAACCTGAATCAGCAGCTTGGCGACATGCAGGCCCAAGGTGGACTAGCTGGCTATCAGCAAGCGATGCAGGGTATCGAGTCCGACAGAAGATCCAGAATGGAAGAAGACACCCGCAGGATGCAGTCAAGGCAGCAGAACGCGGCGTTGATGGAGCAAAGGTCAAGGCTGGGGCTTGCAGGTCTTGGTCAGGACATGGCAACAAGAGGCCAATCGTTGCAGGCCGCAGGAATGCTAGGTGATTTGGGCAAGGCAGATCAGGCAATGGCACTCGAAAGGCTGGGAGCCTTGGGCGGTGTTGGCGAAATCAGAAGAGGTATGGCGCAAAGATCGCTCGACACAGGTTACGAAGACTATGTGCGCCAGAGAACGTATCCTTACCAGCAGCTCAATGTCTTTAGTCAGATGTTGCAGGGATTACCTGTCTCACCAGACCAAACAAGAAGCATGTACGGTGGGCCTTCAGCGGCACAACAGGCGTTGGGTGCTGGTATTGGTGGACTTGGTTTGTATAGAGCATTGAGAGGTTAAATATGAACATCCTTGAGCAAGAAGATGTTATCAAAGGACTGCCTGACGAGGTGCTTATCCAGCAGGCAGAAGCCCCGACAGGAGAACTCCCCCAGTTTCTGGTTGTCTCTGAGATTCAAAGACGGGAGAAGATGAGGAGCAAGTTTGATGAGCAGGTTCCCCAAAACACCGTTACAGATCAGATAATTTCGGGCGGCATAGCAGCCATGAACCCTAACCCTGACCCGTTAATGAGTATGGCTATGGGCGCACCAGATCCAATGATGGGCCAAGACCCCATGATGCAGCCGCCAATGCAAGATCCGATGATGGGGCAGATGCCTCAAGATCCGATGATGATGCAAGATCCTATGATGCAGCAACAGATGCAGCCACCAATGCAAGATCCTATGATGCAAGATCCTATGATGCAGCAACAAATGATGGCTGCGGGTGGCGGCATGATGCCTTATCGGATGAATCAAGGAACGACGGTTCCTTACCAAGAGGATTTTTCTAAATCTCCTATTGCTCCAGATAGGGTAAGAATCTTGCGGGGGCAAGGATATAGCGATGAACAAATTCTGCAAATGATTAGAGAAGAAAGCCTCAATAGAGGGGCGCCTACAAGTCAAGATTTGTACGGTGTAGGCGAAGAGGCTGATATTTTTAAAGGCCGAACTAGCTATCCGTTTGTTCCTGAGTTAGTTACAGAAAACGTTAAAGATGTTTTGGAAGGTTCTGATATTGCTAAATATGGGTTTGGTTACCAAAGAAATGAGGGCGGTCAACAAGGCTTAATGGGCGTCCCTATGGGTGCAGCAGAAGATTTGGCAAAACTCTCTGAGATGGCAAGACAATCCCAAATAGTTAGAGACCCTATAGGAAGCTCTCGGATTTTATCCAATCTTGGAGAGCTTCCTATACCATTTCCAGTCTCTGAGGGGGCAGGGAGAAGAACTATTGAGCAGGCTGTAGAAGAAGGAGTCGGTGCTGACGAGATGGGCTTTGGGGGCAAAAGAGACCTTGGTGATGCCCTTCGTTCTTTGTATGCGGGTGAAAATGCTCCGTGGCGCTCGGGGAATTTGCTTCAGGATATTTCCGATAGCCAAGACAGGTATATGGCTGACGATAGCCTCCCTTTCGTACCCATAATGAAAGAGTTTGGTCAAGTGGGGGACTATTTTAGATCGTTAGCGCCAACGACTATTTTAGATCGCATACAAAGAACGCCTGCTCCGGCGGACGGAGCCTCAGAGTTCAGGCCGTCCCACGCATCGCTATCTGATCCGGCGGACGCATTTAGCTCGCTGATGCAACATCCTATGTTGCAAGTAGGCAGCTTGGGGGATGGTCGTAAACAACTGTCTGGAGAAATAGGCGAAGCAACGCGGGTGGATATAGCTAGAGTTAAGAAACCCAAACTTGGGGAGGCTGGCTTCTTGGAAGGCTTTGATCCTGACTTGGCTAAGATGATAACCGCAGGCGAAGCAGGCGGTGCGGGAGAAGTAGTGACGGGTTCGGAGCCGGCGCAGGAGCTGACAGATGCAACACCGAATGCTCTCACAACTGCCGCTGAGAGGGTAGGAACCGGCGCTGAAACAGACGAAGACACCGAGAGTCTTTCCAGAGGTCTCTTCGGCAGATCTTACAAGCCTATGGATGATGGGGCATTGGCCTTGATAAATCTTGGGGCGGGTATCGCCAAAGGAGATATTACCGGAGGGATGCAAAGCGCAGTTACGGCTATGGGAGAAGAGAGAGACAGGAGAAGGAAAGAGGAGCTATCTTCGGCTCAAGCTGAATATTACCTCTCCGCTGGAGACCGCACCTCCAAAAAGACAAAGTATGACATGCAGAAAGCCGCAAGGGCTACGGTTACGGGCATGTCTCTTGTAGATAGAAAAAATTTGCTCTCTAAGGTCTTGGGCAAAGAGGTCAGCATGGATGAAGCTGGCACCCCCGATATGATGAAAAAACTAATAGACATCATAGCTAGGCAGTATGCTGCACAGACTCAGATATCTGCCAATGCCATGGTTGGCCCGAGTCCTGACCAAGCTGCAAATAGGGCAGACCCTCTTCAAGCAGCAAAAGAAGACCAGACAATAAGAAGCATTGGTCGGTCTGTTATATGAGCGAAATAGCTGACCTAGAAAGAAGACATGCTCTTTTTGAGCAAGGTCTCCTAGATGAAGAGGCAGTGAACCTGCTACGTCAGGATGTTTTTGATGCAGCCAGCAGAAGGGACATAGACCTTTTTGAAGGCCAAAGAACTACTTCAGAACAGCTTTATGAGACGGGGAAAGGAGTCGCCCGTGGGTTTTTAGGCTCATTTGCCACGATGGGAGAAGGTCTTGGCGAGCAAGCTGATGCTATTACTAACAAGCTTGGCCTTGAAGACCTAATTGATAGTGGTGAAGAAAACGAACTGGTTAGGATGTCCAGAGCAGCACAAGAGTCTATACAAGAAAGACTGGGTGCTGATGTTGCCTACAGGGATCAGTGGCTGACAAAGTTTGGTGAAGGCGCCGGTTCTTTTGCTTCATTCCTTGTCCCCGGAGGAGGATTAAAGCTTTTAGGCGCGGGCAACAAGATAGCTACCGGAGTTACCGCTGCTCAAGCGGCGGGTGTTGGTGCTGGAGAGCAAGCTCAAAGAATAGAAGGAGCAAGAGAGCAAGGGATTGATGTTAGCCAAGAGCAAGAAGACTCAGCAATTCTTTGGGGGTCAGGTGTTGGGTTAACAGAGCTTGCTCCTGTACACAGGGTTCTGAGCAGGATCACTAAGGCGGCAGGCCCAGCCTTTAAGAAAGGGGTTGCCAATAAGATAAAAGGTGCGCTTGTTTCTGGCGGCATAGAAGGTGTCCAAGAAGTAGCAGCTTCAATCATGCAAGATGCTGTTGAGCGCGGCGTTTATAATGAAGAACTCCCGTTTAACGACTCGTTGATGGATGATTTCACGGTTGGCGGTGCAGTTGGCGCTGCTGCTGACCTTGCTCTTACTGCTGCTGCTGGCAGGTCAGGGCGTAAAAGAAACCTCCAAGCAGAGCGAGATCTCAGGGCTTCAAAGGAAGAAGCAAAGGAAGGCTTGGCAGGTGAAGTAACTGAAGGCCAAGAGCAGGAAAGACTCGGGGCTGATACACCGCTGCCAGAATTTGTTGTCGAAGACGATGTAACTCCTGACGAGTTAATAGCGTTTCAGGAGTCTCTGGACAAGGAAATGAAAGGCGCTGGCCTCTCTGATGTTAAGGCAAACATATCCCATGCTTTAAGAAACGTCCTAAGAAACAGAGATGGGAACATTGTCTTTGGCATAAGGCAAAGAAGGGAGGGTGAACAAGACGTAAGAACCTTTGGCGGTCAATCCAATATTGTTGTCGAAGAGGGGCCGCAAGCACAAGAAGGGGAGACGATAGAGGGGATTTTCTCTGATGCTGCTGGGCAAATATTTATTGCTGCTGACGCTTTACCAAAAGAGGGAACCCTTGATGAGCAGAGAGATTCTGCCGTTGGCATATTGAAGCATGAGCAGCTTCACGCGATGAGGGCTATGGATCTTTTCACTGATGCCGAGTGGAGGATTCTAACCAACGTAGTAAGCCAAAGAAACAAGAAGGGAACTGCCGGAAGCTACATGGATTGGGCCGCAGATTCTTACGATAACCTCTCTCCTGTAGAGCTGACAGAAGAAGCCGTGGCTGAGATGACCAGAGATCTCAGGGCAGACAATACCATTGTCACAGGCAAACCAAGAACCCTGCTTCAAAGAATTATAGATTTCTTCCCCAAGTTAAATAATTTTGTAAAAGGCCGTGGCTACACTACCTTTGACTCGTTAATAAGAGACATAGACGCTGGAAAAATTGGTGGCAGGAGAAGAGGGGAGATAAGAACCTTAAAGAATCTTGAGGGTATGGGTAGTGCCGTTAGGCAGCCAGATTTTGATGCGTCCGGTGCTATCAACCAAGAAAGGGAAGAGGACTTCCCGGATGCCCCCAAAGATGCTGCGTCTATAAGAAAAGACGATATAGGCGGGTCTAGGAGAGTAAAATCCTTAGTTAACAAAGACAAGTATGCAAGGAGAGCAAAATCCTTAGCTGGGGAGCAAGGATTCGATACTGATAATATTTATTATCATGCAACTACTGCTTCTCAGCCGATTAAAAAATTCAGGAGTAAGTTAGACTTCTCGAACGTCCCTCTTGACGATGTAATTGCTGGGCATTTCACGCTAAACCCTGAATTTGCCAATGAGTTTCTCCCCATAACTGATGAGGGTGAGGACGGGTATATAATGCATGACGTTGGAGACCAACGCCCCGCTATTTATCCAGTCTATTTAAGAGCTAAAAATACTTTTGATGCTGGCGAGATATATCAGGCTTCAGGAGACTCAGCCTTTGCCAGAACAGAGTACGAGCAGTCGATATCCAAAATCATGGATGGTGTGAACGACCTCAATCATCCCTTCTATGAAAAGTATATTAAAAAATGGGTAAGTGACGGGCAGGTCACATCACGGCGCCTCCAAGAGACCATTACTGATCGCAAGAAACTAAAACGTGAATCTCTTAGAGGCTTGGTTGACAGGATTGCCAAAAACCCAGATATTGACTATGAGCATCTGGAAGAGCTTTCTCCGTTTATTCGCAGTGCTGGTTACGATTCTTATATTGATTATGAGAACACTACATCTGAACCAGCTACTGGCATTGCTATCCTTGACCCGTCAAATATAAAGGGTGTGTTCGCGCAGTATGATCCGTCTAGCGTCCCAGAAGGGGCGCAGTATTCAGACGACATTATGTTTTCTAGAAGAAAAAGCTCTACGCCTATAGAGAATGCTGTGGAGTTAGCTACAACAAAATACGCAGACTACAATACAGCCGTAGAAGAAGAGTTTTTTGGTGAGTTTTGGCCCCGGATGATGACCGAGGTAAAAGGTACAGTTACTAGGGACAAGGTAAGAACAGCCTCAAAGCGAGCTGTAAAAGATATAAATGAGTTTGTTTCAAGAAATCCAAAGTATCAAGATTACTATGACAACGATCAAAAAGCTGTAAAGCTTGCGTTAGAGCAAGAGTTCCCCGACATAACGCCAGATGACTTGGTATTTTATCAGCTTGCCAATGGCCTAAGCTCGCCAGCAACATCCCTTCCTGCGAATGTAGGGGACGCGCTTAACTTTCTTTCTTTGTACAAAAGAGACGGGAATCTTGATGCCATAGAAATGGGGCTTAGCGCAAAAGGCAACCCTGTTATTGCAAAGGCTCCTTTTAGCGTGTCAGGAACAACTGGGCCTACTAAAGCTAGATCTTTAAAGGTAATTGACAGGCTAATAAAAGAAAACAGCAATAGCCCAGACCCTGTCTCTAGAGCTGTTAGCTTTCTTAAAGAAAAGGTAACCCCTCGGGAGTTGCAGAAATTTAATAAAAGCATGGGGTATAAGTCAGCGGTTTCTGACATGAAGGCTATAAGGTCTTTAGTTAAGCAAGCAACAGGCCAAGATGAGAAGATCCCAAGGATGTTTATCTTTGGGAAGAAAGTTGGCGCATACACTTTAAACCTTGTGGGTGAGGGCAACTACACCACTATAGATGTTTGGGAGTCTAGGTTTGTAAGAAGTTATTTTGAGGGGCTTTTTGATAAAAGATACGGTATACCAAAAACCGTGGATGAAGATGTTCTTTTTCAGGAGTTCTCCAGTATGTTTAAGCAGGAGTACGAGAAAGACACTGGTTCGAGTGTAGATGCTTCGACTTTGCAAGCTATGAGATGGTTCTATATAATAAACGCTGCCAAACAATCTGGATACAGAGGAGCTAGTACAAGTGAAACGATCTCAGAACTCACAGAAAAGTACATCGGAAAGCGTGAAGCTGGAAGAGTCGGCGATGCAGGCAGGACAGAGAGCGATGGAGCGGCTGCTCAAGAAGTACGCAGTGAAGGAGGGGATCAAGCCCTCCAAGACAAATTCTCAAGGAGAGTAGAAGATGTTGAGGGACAAAGAGGAGATAGAGACAGAGGAAGGAGCAGAACAGATAGGGAAGTTACGCCGCTTGCAGGTTCGCCAGATGTTGAAGGGAAGGGGCCAATCCAAGAAATTGTCGGGATCGCAGAGTCCTACGCAGAGAGAAAAGGAATTCCTTACCAGCGACAACCAGAATACGTTAAGGTAGATCCAGAAAGAGCAACCAGAATTGCGGAGGCGTATGAAAATATGCCTCACGCCCCGCAAGACCCAGAAGTCCAAAAAGCTTATCAAGAGCTAATTAATCAGACAAAAGATCAATATGATGCTTTGATTGATAACGGCTATTCGTTTACTTTCTTTGATGGCGAAACAGATCCCTACGGGGGAAATCCTTTTAACGCAATGAGAGATTTGCGTTACAACAAGACTATGGCCGTATATGGAACCTATGACGGCTATGGGACTGAAGGGGTAACTGGGGCAGCAATAGAAGACAACCCGATGCTGGCAGACACAGGATTACTCTGGAAAGATCAGCAAGGGATCGACCACCCCGTCACTGCTAATGACCTGTTTAGAGCAGTGCATGATGCTTTTGGGCACGGTATTGAAGGAGCTGGCTTTAGGGCTAGAGGAGAAGAAAACGCTTGGCTTTCTCACAGCAAGTTATTTACAGGGCCAGCATTAAAGGCTATTACCTCTGAGACTAGAGGGCAAAATAGCTGGGTCAACTACGGCCCTTATGGAGAGGCAAATCAGACGGCGAAGCTGGAAGACACGGTATTCGCTGAACAAAAGACAGGCTTAATGCCAAGCTTTACTTGGACTGACGGAGCGTTGCCTCCAATGGAAAGAGAAAGGGCTGACGGATCTGTTGTAGGTGGTGACCCTGACATACAGAAAGTTACCAGAGATGCTGGTGCTGTTGACAAGGTAGTGAAAGCAAACGAAGAAGCTGCCATAAACCCAAGCGTTAGCGTTCCTCCTTTTAATCCGCTGGCAGAGCCTGAAGCTCAGTACGTTGCAAAGAATCCAGAAGAAGGGTTAAAGCCTAGCCAAAACCTTAAAGACAAATTCTCAAGAAAAAAAGAACCACCGCTTTCTCCAGAGATGAGCAGCGTCATTGATGGCATTGCCTCCGAGCCTGCGCCAATGATGACCCCCGGCGAGACCTATATAAAAAATACCGAGTCCAGCAACATACAATACTTTCTCGACAAGTCAAAGCAGGCTGCACTAAACAAATACGCGAGGCTGGAAAGGTACGCCAGAGATCCTTTGTTCAAGGACAACCTTGCCGATACAAGCGCGATTGCTGCTGCCTACTTTGCTGACAGATCAATGGGGATTACTGGCTCTGCGCTGAAATACGGGGTGCCTGTTTATCAGAACGGGGTAACCCAAGTAAAAGCTTTTTATCATAACGGTAAGAAGTATCGCGGCCTCATTGATGTCATGGCCCCTCTTTACCAGAATGATTCCAACTTCTCTTTGGAGCGCCTTGCTCAAGCATATGCAATTGCCAAAAGGGCAGAGGGCCAAAGAGCCAGAGGCTTAAAGACCCCTGTGCCTGAAGGTCAGTTACAGGAAATAGAAGCAGAGATAGCGAAGTACAAGAATAAAGACGGCGTTCCGATTATAGAGGAATGGTACGAAGTCTGGCAGGCGTACAACAACAAGACCGTAGAGTTTATGAAGGCTACGGGTATCGTGGATGATGCCCTAGCCCAGAAATGGATGGAGATGTCTGACTACGTCCCGTTCTATCGTCAGGCAGAAGCTGAAGACGGGGAAATCGCCAACATATCTCCTGATGCTCCTGTTATGTTCAAGAGAAACATGACTAGCTCAATTAAACTTAAAGAGCTAAAGGGTAGCGAAAAAGCAGTTAACATTCCTATGCTTGACGCGATCACAAGAAACCTTTCAATGGCTATTGATGCTGGCATGAAGAATGTAGCCCAGCAGAGAATCGTCAGGGACATGCTGAAGATTGGCATTGCCACTCCAGCGACCGTTGCCCAAAGAAAGAACATGACTCAAAACTTTGTGGTCAACTTTAAGGTCAACGGGGTAGATCAGTATTACAAGATACATGACCCGCTTATCTACGAGTCGCTCCAGTCTGTAGATGAGATGGGAGGCGCAATAACCGGGATGTTTGGGGGAGCCAGCAGGTTTTTAAGAGAGATGGTTACAAGGGAACCCGGATTCATGGCTGCCAACCTGATGAGGGACACCCTCTCTGCTTACGTCACATCTGGCGCAGACTTTACCCCCGTTGTAGATACGGTAGCCGCTCTTGGCAGGGACGTTGAGGATCTTGAGTCCTTTGGTGTAGTCGGGGGGTATGACTTCTCTAATGATCCAGAGGACATGGTTAAGGCTTTTACTGAGCAGTCAAAGAAACGTGGCATCAATGTTGATGGCAAAAACGCTATCTTTAACCCCTTTAAAAAAGTTTGGGACTGGGCTGGGCAAGGAACCACTATCTCTGACGCGGCAACAAGAAGAGCTGTATACGATGATGTGTTAGCTAGAACAGGTAACGAAGCTGAAGCAGCGTTTCAAGCACTTGAGGTTATTAACTTCTCAAGGAGAGGAAGAAATCCTGCTGTACGGTTCTTGACTACCGCAATCCCTTTCCTGAATGCAAGGTTTCAAGGTCTTGATGTTCTTTATCGTGGATTCATGGGCTACAACCCTGCCCAGAAAAACTTAACGCGAGGTGAAGCTGCTCTTACGGCGTTCTCCAGAGGGGCGTTAATTACATCCACTACTCTTATGTACTGGCTAATGTTCTCTGACAGCGAAGAGTACAAGGAGGCAACAGATGAACAGAAGGATCTCAACTGGATATTCCCCAACCCATTTGGCGGGCGACCTATAAGAATACCTGTGCCGTTTGAGGTTGGTCTTATCTTTAAGACAATCCCCGAAAGAATACTTGACACCTACTC
>Ga0209337_1001476_pt1 | contig 17785 bp, 7 predicted proteins | sample LinPmetageLP53_FD_184044 | JGI IMG/M metagenome (GOLD analysis project Ga0209337, IMG submission 184044) | Marine viral communities from the Pacific Ocean - LP-53 (SPAdes) (version 2) | ecosystem: Environmental > Aquatic > Marine > Oceanic | place: Pacific Ocean | collected 2010-02-08 | reverse complement strand
ATTGACACCGGAGCAATAGCAAGGGCACAGACCCCCAATGTTCCGATTTATCTTCTCGCTGGCATCACAGGCAACATCACTTGCGGTGATGTGCGAGTCAATGTCGGTGCAACAAACGCCGCAAAGTTCGCAATCGGCGACTACATTCAGATCTTTGACAAGGACACAGTGGTTATACCCGGTGCTGATGTCACCGCACCAACACTCAACAAGCACGAAATCCGCCGTGTTATCGCTATCGGAACCGCCAACGGCCAAGACGCTGGGCGATTGTATGTTGAAGAGGCATTCATGTTCGATCATATTGCCGCATCATGTGGCGTTGAAAGGCTACAATACACATACAGTGACAACGAATACAAAAGAGGAAGCCCTGCGCTTTTATCCACTGGTGAAATGAAATATGGTGTTGAACACAATTTCTTTGGCTACTCACATGTGCCTACATTTGCTGTTGAGCAATCATTCCGTTCTTCGGATTCAACACCGGGAGCCAATCAATTGCTTCGTGTTTTCAGTGGTTGTAAAATGGGCGACTTGAACCTTGCCGCTGACAGTGAAGGGGAATTGAAACTAAGCGGTTCTTTTGAATCCACACGCATGTTCAAAGACACAGGCTCAAAGTTCATCACACCTCACCGAATGTTTGACAATACCGCCAACACTCAAATTAAGCGAAGAGTGTCGGGTATCGCAGTGAACGGCGAAAAACCATATCTATTTCAGCACATGCAGTTCAGTGCCTTCGGTGCTTCGGTGCTTCGTGCCAAAACAGTGGAAATGTCAATTGCCAACACCAACACAGCCCAATTTTACATTCGTGGATCAAGTCAAACGCACCTTGATGCCGATCAAGTTCAACAAGCCGCAACGCAGTTCGCTTCGGAAATAACCGAAGCCGCCCGTGAATACACCTTCAAGTTCTCCGCACTCGTTGAGGATGATCGCTGGTTTGAACAATTGCGAACACGCAAACATCACATTAACTCAAACGATTGCACGCTGACTTTGACAAAATCCGGCGCACACGCCACCCGTCAAAACGCTACAATTACACTTGAGGACTACACAGTCACAAAGGCCGAACATCCGGTGCCGGATGATAAAGGGCCAGTCACAGCGACGGTGGAGTTCGCTGTTCGTCACTTGAAAGTGACCGAAACATCTCCATACTTCGTCGTTTGATGAGGACAAGTTATATTAACAACAATGAGAAGGGTGAGAATAATGGTAAGACTGACAGGATATGTGAACATCGCAGGGCGACGAGAATACTTGAATTGGACAATAGAAGGAACAAGCATCGTTGAAGGTGCTGGTCTGTCCAGTGGAGAAATCGTTGTCCATGCTGACGCTCCTGTCGCTTCACCCGCCCCTGCAACACCAGCAACACCGGAATTGGCCCCAGCGGAGCCGACATCATACGACGACATGAATAAGACCGAATTACAGGTCTTATGTAGTCAGCGTGAATTGTCAACCGCAGGAACCAAAGCCGATCTGATTGCTCGTTTGACTGAAAGCGATGAAGCCGAACCAGCAACCGAAGGTGAAACAGATGGCGGAGAAAGCGATAGCGAGTGATTTAATCACAGGCACAGATGCAGAAGAAACGAGAGTGGAAACACCATACGGGGAAATGACCCTTTGGATCCGCCCTCTTTCTTGGGTTGACCGACAAAAAGCACTGACGAAGTTCGTGTCTTTGTCGGCTGACGAAGCCGGAAACATGGCACCGAAAATTGACTTCGGTGGCTACTGGAAGTTCGTTCTTACGACTTGCATTGAGCGCACAGAACCCGCACTCACGACAAAACAATTGTTGAACATTCGCCCCGAAGTCGGTGCCGCAATACAGGCTGTATTGCCTTCATTTGAGGATTTGATGGCCGGTATGGCCGGTGCAAGTGGCCCTTTGGAATAACCCTTGATGATGTCCGTTCATTTATGAAATGGGATGGAGAGGGCGAACTGCCGATTGACGATTACAAAATACCAGTGATTGCTGGCAACATGCCTACATTTTTTCTTGGGCACTTCTTCAAATGTGCCCCTTCTTCATGGGATCATTTGCCGCCCGAACGAGTCGTTTTAGACTACTTCACATTGTCGGCATATAAGGAGATGGAGGCCGAACAGATGGAACAATTGAAGCGTGAGAACACCGTCGGTGCAAACAAGGGGCGGTCAGTTCGCACTACAAGTGACTCCGACTTCTTTGAGCGAATGAATGCAAAACTGGGGAGTGAGTGAATATGGGAGCAGTAAAGAAACTTGATCTTGACTTTGCTGACGGAGTGTCCACCCTTGAAGCATACAGGGACGCTCTCACTATTCTCCCCGACAAAACTCGTATTCTTTTGAAAATCTTTGGGCCTTTGATGTCCACTTATTTGAAGGTGGATTTGGCTATGCAAAGCCTCAACAAAACCTTCGGTGACTCGTCAAAACCAATAGCGGAACTTGGCGACACGATGGAAGAAAGTGGCGGCAAAGTGGAAAAAAGTGGAGGTGCTATGGGAAAGGCAGTGGGCATTCTCAATGCCCCATTTGTAGCACTTGGTGGCACTCTCAAAATGGTGGGGGGTATGTTCAAGGGTCTGTTGTTGGGACTATTGCCTCTCATGGGCGTTGTTATGGCTGTCACGGGTATTGTCATGTTATTTGTAGCCGCCTTTGACGCTGGCGGTGGGAAACTGAAAGAATGGCTGGCTGATTTGCCAATTATTGGAGGGATGATGGCTACAATTGAAATGGCGATCCAAGCGGTCAAGGACATTTGGGAAACGCTGAAAGCCAACCTTACTTTGCCCGAAGGGACTGACAGTGAATCATTCTTTACAGGCATTATTGACGGTATCACGATGATTTATGAGATATTTCAAGGCTACTGGATGATGATTATTGAACTCATCAGTGCATACATCACCGCACTCGCCGAGTCGGGGCTTCTCCAAGCCATTATTGATGCAATCGTTTCCGTTTATGATTCTTTCATGGACGCTTGGGACATGATTATGGGTGCATTTGGTGACGGGGGAGTGCAGAACTTCTTTGATATGGTCGTCGGTTTGTTTCAATACACAATGGACTTTTTGGTGGGTTCGGGCATATTTGCATTCATTGGCGACATTATTCAATTGGTCGGTGAAATCATCGGCACAGTGGTGTTCCTTGCGGCTGTCATTATTCGGATCGTTGTTGAAATTGTTAAGTTCATTTATCCGTATGTCGCCCCATACTACAAAATGCTGATTGCCGCATTCGGCATGATTCTCACAGTCGTCATGGGTGTAGTTCGCACCATTATGAAACTCGTCAGTGCTTTCGTTGCACTGCTTCGTGGTGACTTTGACAAAGTGGGTGAAATCCTATACTCAATCAAGGATATTTGGGTTGATGTGTTGGATGGCATCAAGGGCTTCTTCAAGCAATTCATCAACGGCCTCATTGATTTCGTCAGTCCTGCTTTGAAATTGATCAACAAGGTCATTGGTGTATTCAACAAGGTCAACCCCTTCGCCGATATACCGGACATTGACATCGGTGGACTCAAACTCGCAAAGGGTGGCGTAGTCAGCGGGCCAAAGTCCGGCTATCCAGCCGAACTACACGGCACAGAAGCCGTAGTCCCACTGCCCGACGGGCGCACTATCCCAGTCACCATGAAAGGTGGCGGTGGCATGGGCGGAGAAACAACAATCAACATCAATGTCAGCGGAGCAAGCGGCGACCCCCGCAAGATAGCACGAATGGTGGGGGATGAAGTCGGGCGTTTGTTCAAAAGCCGTTCACGCACTGGTGGTTTCAGCAGGGGGGTATGACGGGTGCCAAAAATCCAATTGATTCGCAAGGACGGGCAAGTCATTGAACTGGATGCGACCGAAATAGGAATGTCCGTCACCCGTGGTGTTTCCGTTTGGCCGATACCAATTATCGCCACCCGTGCCGCATTGGATCTCAACGCTAACATGCTTGCTATCACCGTGAGTGGTGTTGTCACCGACGATATATCAACAACAGGGGGCAATAGTGCGGCGTGTGTCTTAGACTTGTCAAGACCCACTGCGGTCTGTCTTTCTTGGCATGAACAATTAACAAACCAATACGGTTCCTATGTTCTCAAAAATGTGTTGCATGGGAAAGAAATAGTGTTCAGCACTACGGGTCAAATTAGCGCAGGGGTTGGTGAAAAAATTATACTTCGTTTTGACAGCGGGAGCAATTTTTCAAGCACCGTCGCAACCGAGTCCATCGTTCGTGTTGACTTGTCGGGGACTGTGGGGCACACAGGTCATGTTGCTACGGCAATAAAAGCGGCTTTAGATGGCGCAACCGTCAAAGTCGGAGGTTCAAACACCACTGTCAGTTCGCTTTTAACCACCACATTATCTCTTGGCGAGCAATCGGCATTAAGCGCATCAAAGCAGGGTATAACCGCCGTCAACGAAAAAGTGTCTATATTGAATACAGCGGCAGGAAAGGATGGAAACTTGCCTCTTGTTAAGCGGGGCGCAACCCCTTTTTCAACAACGGCTGATTGGTCGCACGCTTTCTTTATGTCAGCATTTACAGGTGGTGTTGACGGATCGCGTAAAAGCAAAGGCGATAAGGTGCAAGACCTCCTAAACATGACAATCAATGCAAACGCAGGTGGTTTCATGGTGTCACCACAAGCGTTGACTGGTGATCTCGTTGAATTGCCGGATTCGCTTTCTTCGTTTGATTCATCTAAATTGCTTGGCATTAGTGAATCATCATCAGTTCGCAAATACATTGTTGGCCTTCGCATTCCTTACGAATCAATGGTGACAGCAGGTGCCAGTGGTGCAGTATTGCGTCAATTCATCGTTCCTTCGGGGCCGGGTGTTGATTATCCGTCCGAAGAAAACACCGAGGTGTTCGATCCAACAAATACAGAAGGTGGCGAAACAACAAGACCCAATCCATTTTTCCGACAGAAAATCGCCATTCCGGGCGTAGTTCAAACTTTTCAACCCGCATATCAAGCGGGTGATTCGGTTTGGACATACACGCTTGGCTTCGCCGCTGTGGAACAATTGATTGGGATTTGATACCGATGCCGATTAAAAAACTGCACACACAGGCCATTCGTTTCAATGGCTTCACCGACGGTATTGTCGTTCCTACGGGCGCATTCCGAGAATCGGGTGTTGATTTGTATGCCGCTTCGCATACTGAAAAAACAGGTTCAACGAACAAAGTCAGTTCATACAACAGCGACGATCCGAAAATAGGCCGAAGGCACATTCCGAATGAAGGGAATGGCTTGAATAACATAATTGGCCCATTCACCATAGAAGCATTCTTCATACCCGATAAGGGGGGTGTTTTGGTTTCAAAGGATAAGTGCTACACCTTAGAGATAGGCAACCCGTTTCAACCCAGTGAAGCGGTTTTCACCGTGTTCACCCGAAGCACTTCGGGTCTTAATGACGCTGTGGTGGTATCAACATCCTATCAGTTCCCATCACTAACTACCCAATACAGCAAATATGTTTCGGGGGGAGTGCCCGAAGGTATTTACATTGATGCTGACGGCAACGGAGTTCCTAAACCTCACGACTTAGATTTGCCCTTTCAACCACTAATGTATGTCAATGCCCAATTCACTGGCAAAGACTTGCGACTTTACATCAATGGAGATTTAGTGGCAAAGTCGGACTTCGGTGGTGAAGAAAGAACTATCCAAGCCAGTTCTTCGGATTTGTTTATCGGAGGGAGGGGCGGAGAGTTCCGAGGTGTGATCGAAAGTGTTCGCATAAGCAGGGGCGTTATGACTCCAAAGGTTCAGCCGTTCACTAAGCAAGCGAACACGATGGGGCTATGGGATTTTGAGGATGAAGACGACATCCCGGATTTATTTTTTGCCAATCATAAAAGCCCTGCACAAGCCGGATATGCAGGGAGTGATGGCGTGGGCCAAACAGACGGAAAAATGCCTCACCCGATGGTGTGTGTCGGATATGATTTTACAAATGTCACGGTGAGTGGAAACATCACCACCCCGTTGACGCTGGCCGCTGGTTATGACTATGGCATTTTCAAAATCCGTGATTTTGGAGGCAACCAACCCACTGCGCTTGAAATGCTCGCATCTCACATTTTATCTATCCCGATTGATGAACTCCCCCTCCAATCATGGTGGAACAATGGGACAGGTGTGCTTGATATTGGAACACATGTCACCAAAGCCCGCTATCACGCTGATGGCTTGCCTGTGGCAAATCTAAATGCAGTTATCAACGCCAGCGGCACAGATCCAATAACAGGAATCCCGATGTCTTCATACGATTATGAGGAATTGGCTCAAGACCCAGCAGGAGGTATCAGCCTTGACCCTATGGCAAATCCGATAGAACGAATCCGCATTATTGGCCTTGACTTCAACGCACATTCAATAATCATTCAAAACTCAATGCTCAAAGGTGAAGATGGTGTGGCTGATGCAAAAAGTCAAGGATTTATGTTCACACATTCCGACAACACACCCATTTGGTTCACTCTTGGGAATGGAGATTTGATGATTGACCCCGGTTGCGATCAGCGTCCTGCTGGGCAAATGTCAAGAGCGAGGTTCACGCAAGGGCAACGATTCAAGGACAAATCGGGATTCGGCAACGAGGGGTATTTTGTCAATACACACTCACGGAATACAGATGAAATGAAATCACGCCTTCAATTGCAGGGTGGTTTGACACAAACGACGAACTACCCTCCTATGTCACCGTCTATGCTCTTATGGCTTGATGGGGATGATCCAAGCACCATGTTGACAAAACGAATGGCTCCGATTGACGGGGTTCAAGGCAACAATGAATATCCAGTATGGTGGACGAGCAAAGCCCCTGCGGCACCCGACTATCACTTCTATGGCGGGGATAAAGTGGGGAACGCATGGCGGTATATCCACAACAACCCGAAGGTCAACAGCCGTGGTGGACTCCAAGCCGCTGGGATAGGTGAACAACATGACGCCACTGCACCCGACGCTGGACTATCGGGTCAATATAACCAGTTAATTCCTTTAACCGATGGTTCGTCGGGCACGAAATCAATGTGGGCCAACGGAGTGGGTGCTATCGGTCAAGCGGGACGAGTTCTTGGCTTTGATAATGGAGGTCAACAAGCACCAACGGCATTTGGCGTTAATCATACTACGAGCATTAACGGAGTAGCCACCAATAACGGGGATTTCACATTCTATTTTGTTATCACACCACAATATGAATCCGGTGTGTTGCACTTGCTCAAAAACATAGCGAACACACCCGATTTTCAATTGGACACTGGTGCTGGAAAGCCCGCAGTAGCCTATGCAAACATTTCACCCGGACTTCACCAAGACGGAAAGCCGACAGCAGGTCAGCCGTGTTTGGTTGCCATAGGAGTGAACGGAACGGAAAACGGGTTTTTCAAAATGTGGGCTAAGGGATCAGGCCCAACGCCTACAAACGCTCAAACATTGAGTGGGACTCCAAACGCCAACCTATCCTTTGCAGTGACTACAACAGCAACCGCAGGTTTGGAACTTTTCGGATTCTTAACACACACTCCGGCCAGCAACCCCCAACCCAACCCCGGTGGGGGCGGCGGTTTCGTCCCCACAGAACCCGAACCCGGCGAGATTGGCGGCGACCCCGACCCCGGTGGCGGCCCCGGCGGCCCCGGCGGCGGCGGCGGTGGTCTTTTTACTCCCGAATCAAATGCCGCTACACCCACAGCCCCTCCGGGTTTCATAGTTCACGAAGTGATGATTTATGCTGGAATACACAGTAGCAGTTATGTTGATGTGCGACAGTATGTTGAAGACAAATGGGGGATTTGAATATGCCCGATTTACAACCAAACCCAAGTCTTGGAGTCGGCGAAGAAGTCGTTGGGACATTGAATAACCCGACAAATGACTTGGGTGGTTGTTCGGGTGTCACCTCATACAACCGTGTCAAAGGGCACTTTTTCCTTGCGAGTTTGCCCGAACCACAGTCCGAAAGCATAACAAGAACTGTTCAAGGGCTGGCTGATCGCTTTGAAACAACCCACGAAGATCCGTCGGTCGCATCAGCAGTTTCTATGAATGCCAATGTCCAAATCACTGAAACGGTATATCAAGGAGAAGCGTTGGCAGTGGTTGACAGTAGCACGATTGCTACACTCACCCAAACAGCAAGTCCGAACCATAAGCAATCGGCTATCATGGTGCAAGGTGGCTACGGCTACAACAACAATTTGGCTCACGCTTCTTCAACAGCCGACTCAATTATTGCTATCGGTGTTGACGATATTCGCCCGTTTGCGTTGAAGGGGCTTGACACCGAACACACTGCACTGTTTGACACAAACAACCCAACAAAACCGACCAACCAAGAATATGTGCGCCATTTGACGCCCGAAAAAGAATCAAGAGTCGCTTCAATCACTTTGCCATCCTCTCTCACTTCACATGGTTTGCCAGCAACAGTGTTGGTTCACTACAAGGCTATTGATTTGACAGGCGAAGTCGTTGCGGCATGGAAAGGTGAATCAGTTTATCAAACCGCTGTGGCGAACCTTGAAAATACCCACAACGATCTGAAAGCCATACAGGGTATGGTGAAGAAAGGGTGGCTTGTTGTTGAAAAAACCGTTCCCGAATCCAATACTATTTATCCCGACAAATCACTCCCTAATGCCGCACCCACATTCCGCACTCTTGCCAATTGGTTGAAGGAACCATTCACTGCGGCTCAAAAGGCGAGTGGTGCCCAAACCACATGGGCGACCTTGACTGTTAAGGCTCCCGGTGGAATCATTTCTTTGCCAGCAGGAGGGGTGAGCCGGACACTCCAAGACCATTCAATGCGAGTGAACCCTACGGGCGGTATGACACAATCCCCGTTTATCAATCTTGAAAATTGCGCCCACACCATTGTTCAAAAAGGTGTATTGACGGCACCGGGAATCGTAAAAAGTATTGATAACGGCTATGGCATTCCCATCGCACAGCACGGGACACGGAGTCCTGTGTCAAAGAGCGAGGCTGTGTATCACACCTTTTCCGTGATGGCCGGTGGAACAGCCGATAAAACGAGTATCACCACCCTTGCAGGTCTTGGGGTCACTGGCTCATCAGCGACATTTGAGCAGTATGAAATCATAGATAACAAGACCGAAAACGACAGACAAATGCTTCTCGTCCACCCTAAAAATAAGAACAGAACAGGGGTATTGGGGCAAATTGGTTTGAGTGGCGACATTGAAAGACACACATGCAAAATTGAACTCGTTTCTATGCGTGGTCGTGTGGAAGAAATTGCACCAAATAGCGACAGTGATGGAGGGGGCGGAGTCGTCATTCGTGGTCGCTCTCAATTGATGGATATTTCAGATCGTGTTGCTGAAAGAGATTTCAGCCTTGCCGAAGGTTTCGCTTTGAAGGAGATTGGCGACCTCGGCTCTCCTACGGTCAGCCTCACTATGGGTGGACTGGGGCAGGGTGGAATTGACATCGCTCCAACCCGAACAGAACACTCGTTCTTGCCAGTATGGAAAGACAAGGTTATTGGCTCAAATAACCCGTCTGTTCGGAATGATCGCCAAACCTCCACCTATTATGCCTCAACCCGTGCGTTGGTTGAACTCCCATTATTCCCATCAATGTTTTATGATGTTGAACAAAGGCTCGCTGACAGCAAAAGCAAGCGTAGCCCTTTGCCTTCATCTAAGACCACCGAACTGGTGATTGACGCTACAATGACAGCAAAAAATCGCCCCCAAATGAAGGATTATGAAAGCCGGAACGCCATTGATTGGGGGATGAAGAATGTCGTTTCATCATTGAAGGTTAATGACGCCGACTTGGTGTCGGGGCGCACATGGATCCGAGCCATGCGTGAGAGTTCAGCAACATTCACCCGACCCGACGATGCTGACGACGACAAGGCGTGCGTTTTAGGTGGAAGTTCAAGCAACGGCACATTTTCACATTCGGGTTCATACATTTCAGTGGATAGTGTGTTGCCGTTCATATTGAATGAAGAAGGGGGTTTCACTGGGACTTCAACCAACAACGCTACAACGACATACAACACCACTACACCCGGTCAAGCCTTCTCCAATGTCGGTTTTGTTATCACTGTCGGTGAAGGAATTGTCAGCGAAAGGGGCATACGATTTCACATTCATAAAGCGCAACTGACAAACGGTGAACACCGTCTGTATTTTGACGCATACCACCACTTTGAGGACAACGGGTTGACTTACGCCGAACTCAAAAACATAATCACGACTGGTTTGCCAGTGACAATGGGTTGCTGGCTCACTGACGCTGGCACATACGCTGGGGTCGGGACTGTTGGGAACAGTGCGGCCACCTTCGCCGCCCTCAATGCTACACCAAGCACTGACAACGCTACAATGGCACAGAACTTCATTGGGCCACTGGAAAAGACATTTGCACTTGGGCGAACCACCACAAACGGTGTGGCCGTGCGTAGTGGAATACAAATTGACCCCAGCGATTCAAGCGGTGCGACAATTCTTATTCACGACGGCCCGACAATGGAGGGCTTCACCTTCGATCCCGGCAATTATTTGTATGGTGCTGATAACATGCCTCTTGTTCCGCCTGTGGAGTGCCATTCCGGCCACTTATCGTTGAAGGGCAAGCGCAACGACAACACACTGGATTGGGTGCGTCCTATGCGCCTTAAATTGGGTGAAATTGCGAACGCTGGTTCTGTCAGCAAGTTTGAAGAAGCCGTTGATGAACTTATTCGTCAAATCAACCAAGCAGGGCACCCGAAAGCGAAAAACGCCAACGGAGGGAGTGCATTTAATCCACCCTCACTGTTCACCACAGCCGCCGGAATCTATGCTGTCACCTCAAGCGACACAGGTTCTCACATGGGGTATGTGCGGGCTTTCTTAGGACAAGAGGTTGAAAGCCGAACGGGTGAGAAGGGTCTTTCGGTCGTTATCCACAGCACAGTTCCCGGTGCTACTGGTCGCAATTTCGCAGTATGGATCGACAACAATAGCCCATACCCATACCGCCCAATCCAAGCCGTCGGTCATGGTGGTTTGGTTGCATCTAACAGTCGCTCATATCAAGCAAGTTCTTTTGCGGCACCACTGCCTTTAGGAATGGACGGCGAAACCCATATCCCAATAACGACTTTTCAAGGTGGTGTCCACGGTGCCGTCACTGACGCTGATGGAAACCTACGCCAATATGAAGGAGTGGGGCAAGAGTTCGCATTCAACACTGTCGCTTTACCTCAATTTGAAGATGGTGATTTGATACCCGACTATGACCCCGAAGCACAATCAACCCTCATGGTTCAGCGCAAAGCACTGGACATAATTTACAGGGCAAATAGGAAAATCACTCGTCAAAACAAAGGACTTATCCTTGTTGACGACAAGCACTTGGGCGAGTTTGACGCTGTTGTTTCCGGCCCCGACAATGTTTCATCCAGCAAGGTTTCGGGTGTTGGATCCTGCATGGGGCTGTTCAATTGTCAGCCATTGGACAAGACCCTCGGAAAGAAGTGGAAAGACCTGTTCTATGACAAAAATGGAAAATTGAAGGAAGTGCCTATCAAATTGCTTAACCCCTTGCTGGACGCAAACGGCATTCTATTTTTCGGTGGAGGACACACTGGCGTCACCTTTGATGTCAGCGACGGCACAGACAACGATTATAGCGACTTTTACACCCACCATTATGCAAAAGGCCCAACAGGATATAGCGGCTTTCAAAACCTACAAGAAGTGCAAACATCGGCGGCTGTGCTTGATTTCACCAAATTGAAGAACGCTGATACGGTGAATGAAAACACATATCGTGGCCTCCATCACAGCAAATCTATTGTTGAAACGGGTGTCGTGCCAGCGGAGGGTTTGTTGGATAAAGAAACGGATGGTTGCCTTTGGTTTGTTCGGATGAATGAACCTGCTTTGCACGCTGATCATGATGCAAGCGGCAAGGAACTGGCTCTTGACGCAATACATGGTGTGAAATTGAAGGCATTTGGTGACTTTGCGAATCAATCACTTTTGGCAGGGCCAGCAACAGGGGATCCCGAATCAAAAGGCATTGACTTTCACGGGCACACTGACGCAGGGGTCATTTCACTCCATAACATCAGCACACACGCCAGCGATGCAGTGTCGCCCCGTGTGCCACTGAAAAGCAACATGTTCGGTGCTTTTGGCTCATACGATGCCGCAAACGATGGGGCATATTCATTCTCGTTATTTTTTAATTCCGGCGACGCTACGGGAAATGCTTGGAGCAGTGCCGCATTCGGCAACGGGCCTGTGGTTCATGGGATTGATAGCACACGCCGTGGGTTCGGTGTTTCAATCAATTCAAAGCAGGGGAACTCAAATACCGTCATGGACTTCTCAATCACAGCCTTTGTCCATACAGATTTAGGCGGAGGTGGCCTTACTTATTCAGTCACCAGCGATGTTCAAGCAAACCAACCAAAGAACGCTTGGTATCATGTAGCGGTGTCAAGGGCGTCGGGTGCATCGCAACCAATAATTTACATTAACGGAATTGCGGTGAATGGGACAGGAGCGTCGTTCATCAATCAAGTCAACCTTACGACAGCACCACACCTTCCTTTAGGAGTCGGTGTGGGATCTGCTTTGACTGGTGGATATTACGGCAAGGCGAAAAATATGCTGACTATTGGTGCCGGTTTGTTGCCGTGGACAGCACCTACAAATTATTATCACGGGACAAAAGCGACTCATGCAAATGCGCCTGTTTATTTCAACGGTGCCCTAAGTGAAATCGCCATGTGGAATAAGGCACTCACACCCACCGAAGTCGCAACACTCTATAATGCGAGAACAGTGTGGTGATAACATGGCGGAGGTGTTGTCCTATGCGAAGCGGGAATACCCTGCCGCTTTAACCCCCATTGGAACTGACGATGGAGTCCCTGCAAGTGGGTATTTCAGCCTCCACTTCACTTATCCCGATACGGCGTATGAAGACCCTACATCCATGACTTTTGTTAAGGACGGAGCGAACCAATTGGGAATCAATTACATGATCCGAACCCCATTGGCAGGTGATTCGCCCGGACACACCAATGTCGCAATAGGCGAGGATGCACGCAACGGGACAAACACTGTCGTCATTGACCTCAAACGAGCCGCCGAAGCACACGCCGCATCAATCGCCGCAGGGGCAGTTATGCCCGCCAAAACCTTCAATTTAGGCACAGAAGAGGCGGCACGCCTCATCGCCGCAACAATCAATTCAACACGAAACCGTCAGATCGGCGCACATTCTAATTCTCGCTATTTGCGGGCACGGTATGTGAAAATGAGTGGGAGCAAGCAATATGGTGGCTGGTATTCATCAACACTTGCCCGTGGTTTGCTTTTAGGCTTTGAGAACGGACAGCGAATTGGGAGTGGTTCAACCTACTTGAAAGCAAGTGGCAATTTCGCAACGACGGTGCATGAAATCACCACCAATGTTGGAGTCCTCGGCTACTTATTGCCTAATGAGAACCTATACACCACTGATAATCAATACATAGGCAAAATCCTTGAAATCAGCGGATCACGCATTCGTTTCTATGAGCCTATCAAGGTCGCCTTAACAGCATCCAGCAAATTGAGAGGTGGCTGGCTACGCTTAATTCAATTTGGGACAACGACCGAAAGGGACACGGTGAACGCCCCATCAAGTTCCGCCACTGGTTGGAATCATAACCTCATACCGACTGACATGCCAAAGCGTGGCACTATTGTGGGCAATTCAAACACCACACTCCAAGACAGTGCCAGTGCCCCTGTCAGCAATTACACTCTCACCTATGACGGTTGGGAAATAGTCAACGACAAAGAAGTCCAATTCAACATCACCAAAGTGGAGTCAACGAGTGCGGTAAAGGACATCACCGACTCTCTTTCAACAGATACCGACCAACCCACATGGTTTGTGAACAACGACACAGAAGAACAGCACACTGTTGTCGTTTCGTGGGAAATAGATGCCCCGACTGGTGGCGGGTATTGGGGCACGGCCAACGGTGGCCCTGTCGTTCAAGGACTCGGTGCCTCCCTCCCTGTTTGGTATTTGACGGCCAAACCAATGGACGGCGGGAACTTAGGTTTGCCAGCCGCAAACGCCGACTCACGGGGTGCCAGTCCTTCAACACATACAACGGGGCATGGGTATAGCCGATTCTCCATAGAAGGACTCAATTCATGCTCACTGCCCGATATGCCGCCGCCCGACAAGCCGTTTGATGGGCCAGTGGTTGCAGGTTCAACCGAGGCTGATCCGTTTCAATGGACTGGGCTGAACGACGCTTTGAACGCACACCAAGAGGACAACCTGCTGATTACAAAAAGCGAGTTTGGGACTCAAATGGACGATGGAGGGCCGTTTCAAACGAACTGCATGGTTTCAACGAACGCAAATATCACTGGCGGAACTACAATCAAATTGTTGACACCGGCCACCAAAATATCAGCCCAATTCAACGACGGCGATGTCATTTATGCCGCTGATAAAACCGCTTTGGGCACGATTGCGGCTGGGGGAATTGCCGAAACCACCAACACCGCACTCACTGTCGTCGGGCCAAAAAGCATTGATAGCGGAGTGCGTGTCGATCATGGGTTTGGGAACACATTAAATGGTGATCCACCGCTTGGTGGAAACCGTTGCTACAACGCCCATTTTTATTATTCTTGGGCACATGCGGTTAGTTCGTTAAGCACTTTACGAACAGGAGGGGGTGCCGCACCGAACTCTTATTATGAACCCGGTGATGAAATCACCGAAAAAGGCGACAATTTGATTGGTTCTGTTCCTATTTGCCGGACTGTTAAGCGTCAAGCACCGGGGGCGGGTGGAATAATAGGTTCCGTTGTGCATATTGCCGACGGCAACGATTTGTTTTCGGACGCAAACAGGGACATTAAATCGTTCACCGTTGACACCAACGATCCGAACTTGATTTATCATGTTGGTGAAAAATTGTATGCCGAGGACATTTACTACAAGACCACGGTGACAACAGAACCGTTTCTTTCTCAACATGTCGGGGTGGCGGGGTATGATCAAGTGGTGATAAAGGCTGGTGGTGTGAATCCGACATCAGCAGGTTATGACGGCCAACGAATTAAGCCACACGATAGGATTTACAGGGTTTTCAACGACGGTATGAATTATATTGGGACTGTAAAAACGGTTGATGCCGCCATGATCATATTAAAGGAACCGGGTGCATCGGTATTGGGAGATGGTGAACAAATCTATGTTCATGCTTACATCGGGACAATCAAAAGTTTGCAGGAAACACAACATAGGACGAGCGTGCATGGATTTCTAAGCGGCACAGTCGCCAACAATTCAACAACGACCTTGAACTTCTCAACCAATGACACCACTGTATTCACACGACGGGTATTGCCCGGTTCAAAATTGGAAACCGGCGTCGGAACCCTTGTTGGAAAGGTCAGTTCTGTGGGGGATAGGAGCATCACACTTGAAGCCAATAACGCCACCTCTCTCACCGCTAACAGTATTCTTCATGTCCGAGGAAACAGCGAATGGGCAATTGAATTAGAGAATAAATTGCATTTTGACAACGGAGCAGGACATGTGTTCTTTAACGATATAGCGAACACCACTGCAACAGGCCAATTTAGGCTAATTGACAATTTGAAATTGAGAGCCGAGTCTGTCAGTGCCCAAAGCATCACAATTTCAAACCTTGCCGCAGACGGCAGTGGCGACTCATCCCTTTCGGGCACTATCCTACGGGCCATAACGAGGGATGAACGCCTATTCAGCCCTGCGGTGAACTATGAAGCGGGGGTCAACAATCAAGGTGCCCTTAACACCCAAGCAAGTGATTGGAAATATACCCAAGCGCACCACAACGATGGCAACAATACTGGCTCTCGTTTTCTCATTGTCAAATCAACCGCTGGCGTGAAAAGTATTGACAATGAAACCTACGGCGGATCGCTGATGATGGATTATGCCGACACGGCAAATGGCAATTCGGGGATTTTGATTGGTGAGGATGGAAAAGAATACGGCACTATTTCTTCGGCTTTGGACGAAAGGGTTGTCACCCATGCGGGGACTACATACACCTATTCACGAATCAAATTGGCTACATGCGTTGCAGATATTCCCGAAGGAACCGTCCTTCACCGTGCGGCACCGACAATCACCCTCACCTCCGCCATCAGCGGAAACACCCTACGACACGGGCAAATGCTGTTCAAAGGAAAGGACATCAATAAGTGGCAAGTCGCTCTTGAAAACGGACATAAAATCAACAGTCGTTTCCCAAAGTGGAATAACGCATACGGCGACCAACACGAAGAAATCACAAGCCTCACCAATTCCGATGTTGTGTTGAATAAGGCTGTTGTCAAAAACGGATTGAAGAGTGAAGTCAGCACTATTACAGCCTCCACTGTTGCACATACAGGTTCACAAGGGTATGTGCATAGACCATTCCGAACGGTGAGAGCCGTCAACACAGAACGGGTCAAGGGATTGCACATTCCCAATGAAGCGATGGTTTGGGAGAACATAGAACTGGTGGACGACACTGGTGCTGAATTGACCCTTGAAGGTGGCTCTCCGTTCGGGACTGTGATTAAGGACTACAATTACAAACAAAACCGCATAGATCCTAAGACGAATACTGCCTCTTCGTTGCCTTCAACACCCGGCAGTGGTCTTGAGCCGAACTTAGAAATCCAATTGCCATCACAGGATGAAATACCGGGCAACATCATTGTCCGTAGCGGTCACGACCGTGTGCAAGCATGGCGGCACCTCTCATGGGGTATGGGTGGCCTAAGCGTCCCTCGTCCCGATGAACCGGGTGTGATCGAAGCAAACAAAAGTCCATTCACTACTGTGGCGAACCCAAACATGCAAAACACCACAGTCGGAGAAGCCACGCAGTTTGACACGAACGACAGGGTTCTGCACTTTCACCCAGTGCGGATTTTGCACGACACCCTCACCTCTCAATTTGGCCTCTCGTTGAACAACACGCCCGGTGCAGTGCCCAGTGGTTCAACACGAATGTTTGCCGCACATCGCCTTTCTGATCACACCGAGCGTGGTTCGGTGTTGCCCGAAACCCAAAACGGTATAATTCAAGCCACCAACATACACGCTCACCACCGCATTCGCTTTGGTCGTCAAGGCCACCATTTCGTTTCACCTATCACGATACGAGGAACACCCATGTCGCTTCGTCGTCAATTGCACAGATCTCACGGGTCGGCATATTCGTTGATGTTTGAAGCGGAAACGGAGAATAAGCACTTTGGTTTCCAATCGGGACATAACGATAGCGACGCAAACACATTCTTTTTGGACACTATGGAGGTTAAATCCGCCACTGAAAACACTGGGTCGTTCAGCGCAGACGGCCTACCCCACGCTGAAATTGAAAACAACGGGTTGCCGAACCATAACAGATTTTACAACGCCCAACCAAACGACGGGTATGATGTTCTCTTTGCACCCGGACAAGAGCATACAATGTCCGAAGGCGGAAAGGAACAGGTTCACTTTGTAGCCTCAAATCACGGAAAGGAATTAGCCAATTTTGGCGGCTACGGAAATGCGGCTCATAATGCCGCTGTGGCCTTAGAACTCGCAAGTTCAAGAGTCGTCAACAACCGCTTTACGGCTGGTGAAGAGTTCACCGTCAATGGGTTCTTTGTCAACCAATACTTGCTCATGGGTGGTCGCCCAAGACCA
>Ga0209337_1001475_pt1 | contig 17798 bp, 19 predicted proteins | sample LinPmetageLP53_FD_184044 | JGI IMG/M metagenome (GOLD analysis project Ga0209337, IMG submission 184044) | Marine viral communities from the Pacific Ocean - LP-53 (SPAdes) (version 2) | ecosystem: Environmental > Aquatic > Marine > Oceanic | place: Pacific Ocean | collected 2010-02-08 | reverse complement strand
ACTATTTGTAGTTTTACTAACTTTCTTAAATATTGTCTTTAGAAAAGATTCTATTTCATCGTGGTCTTTTTTACCTTCGTTTAAAAATTCATTTAGTGCTTTCATAGTTTTATCTTTATTTTAACCAGCGAACATAATCTTCAAGTGCATATTCTTTTGCAATAACATCTCCTTTCATTTTATTCCAAAGGTCAGTTGCCATTTCAATATAAACTTCAACATCTCCTTCATATCTATCAATCGGTTCAACATATCCTTTGTCCCCTTTAATAACATCTAATATTCTTTCGTTATAAACTTGTCTAATTTCGTTTGTTATGTCAACCTTTTCATCCGCCCATGTAGGAAACAATTTAATTGCTTTCTTGAATTTAGTATCCCAATACTTTTCTGATTTTTCAGCTTCTCCTGTGTATTGATTTATTTCATCCAAACTACCTAGTATATGTTTTATTACTTTATCATCACTTGACCAATTGTACCATTGAGTTCTACCATTTTCCGATATTCTATATGTTGAATCGTCTGTATTTATTTGTGAAACAACTTTATTTTTACTGTTTATAATGTTCTTATGGTCCCAAAGTCCACTAGCAGAAACTAAGTCTAACTTAACTTTGTTCAATGCTTTTTTAAATTTGTCCGTATCTATTTTAGTTTTTTTACTACTCCCACCAAATGAAGATGCATAACTTTGAACTTCATCCATTCCGGACATACTTAGTACAGCTTTTTTCTTTTTAGTCATCAACTTTATTAATTCATCAAGAACTTTACCACCTTTGTCATCGGTTGCTCTATGTGGTCTACCTACAAAGTCTTGACCGATTCCTACTAATTTACCAGAACGATTAAAAGTTATATTACCTTTAGGTGTTTTTAATTGGAAATCTCCCATACCTAAATGTACTAATTCAGAACCAGGAAGTACTCCTTTACTGTAATTTACAAAATTGCTATCAACAATAGTTTGGTTTCCTACTCTTTCGTAGTGTCCTACATCTTTTGCTTCGTTTAAAAATTCGTTTAAGTGTTTCATATTGTATTATTTCTTTTCTTATTTAATTTGCTGGGTCATCGTGATAAGTAACATCACCATACTTTAAGTAATCTGTTGAACATCTAATTACTAAATCTGAATTAAAATCGTCTAAACCGCTTAAGTACATGAGTTTGTTATTTTTACTATCAAATGTTATGTCAAACTCTCCTTTTATAAAAAGACTTACCACTCCAGATGTTTTAGATTCTTTAAAAGTCACTCCCTTTACTTCTTTATTTATGACACCATACATTTTTTTGTCATCTTTTATTGCAAATTCTGGATATGAATCTAGTGGTTTACTATGAACTGAAACTGAATCTACTTTTCCTTTATACTTGTATGTTACATAAACATTGTCAGAACCTAATTCAAGTTCTTTTTTAAAGTTAACTGATTCAGGTCCTGAATAACTTTCGTTTAAAAATTCGTTTAATGATTTCATATTGTACTATTTCTTTTCTTATTTAACCAAAAAAAAGGCAACCAAATCGGTTGCCTTTGTGGTATTATTGTATTCTACATTAATTCATCATCTAAGATACCTTCTTCTATGAATAAACCTTTGATTCCAGTAGGTAATTCTATATTTGCTTCTATTGGGTCACCGCATTTAGTACAGGGTTTCAGCATTTTTTCTTTTACTGAAATTGCAGCTAATTCAACTAACTTAGTAAAAGTTAAGAATTTCTTTTCGTTCCATCGTATGAATTCCATTCTATAATTAGACATATCATCAATTGAAAATCCTCTCCATTCTTCTACCATATAAGGTACTGTTTTTAAGAAAGGTAAATACTCTTTAAGATTTTCATTTTTTTCTTGTAAAGATTTGATGTATTTGTTTATTACTCTCATAATACCAATTGTAGGTGGTTTCATATTGATAATACCATAAGTCTTCGTTTCTATGTCAAATCTTCTATTGGCATCAGAATAATATTTAGCAATCTTTTCATTCAATTCTCTCTTTTGAAAATTTGCATTGGTAATTTCCATATCGTTTTCTGTATTGCAAGATTCACATTTAACTTTGAATGCAATTTTATTTTCTCCTTCTGCAAAAGTAAGTTCTCTGATACTTAAAATAAGATTTAATCTATCTTCTTCTAAGATATCTTTCCAAGACCCAACTTTAGTAGGAAATGAAACCCGTACACAATTACTAAGTAAATCTACTAAGGCTTCATCAACTTCATATGGATTTTCTTCATCAAGTGCTGAAAAAGTTCTAATATCTTTAACCGTTGCCGATTTAATTCTTACTTTAGTTCCTCTAGGATAGAATCTACCTTTAGATGGAAATTCAGTAACATCGACTGCAAAGAATCCGTGTTTTAATTCTGTTTTTTCAACAGATTCTTTAGTGTAATCTCTTTGCTCTACTCTACCTAATGATTTTATTTTAGGTTCTTCTTTAGGTTCTTCTTTAGGTGCTTCGTTTACAGCATTTTCTAAATCATCGAACCCTTGTTCGTCATCCGAACTTTGTTTTGGTTGATTGTCCATTGAACGCAAGGCTCTTTCTTCTGGGGTTAAATCGTTGTTATCGCTCATATTATAAAATTTAGTATATTTTATTTAATCTATATATTAAAGTCTGTTTTAGTTACATTTAGCATTTCTCCTGTACCTAAAACTCTTAATGAATATATATTTCTTTGGGTATCTATATTGACAATTTTACCAAATCGTTTACGGCCTCTTATGTAACATATCATACCTTTTATTATTTTTGTATCATCAGAAACTAATTCCATATCTTCATCAAGTTCTATCAAGTGTTCTAAAAAAGAATTTTGTGTTTGAAGTATACCGATTATTGTTTTTAAAGATTCCTTTATAAAATCATTATCAATATCTTTATCCGTACAATTTTCTAAGTTCTGAAGTAACTTTTTAGTAGTATCAAAATATGTTATTTTTTTCTTATTCATTAGTGAAATGTCATACTAAGACAATCGTCTTCTATTGTTAATTTATTTAATATTTTTTCAAACCCGTTTATCTTTACGTCCAGGTCTTTGGGTCCACTATTTTTACTATAAATAGGAAATTCACTTTTAATTAATTCTATTGTATTATCACCAAAAGTAAAAATTAAGATATCATCAGATTCTGATGCTACCTTTTCCATTTCTACTATTGAGTTGTTGAATTTCCCTCTCAGTGGATTCAACATTATTTGACATTCTTTCAAGGTCAGAATTGCTTGTGTTTCCATCATTTGCTTTTTTTAATGCGTGTTTAAAATATTTTAATGCTTTTTCTTTATCTCCGGTATAGTACAAAGAAACTCCGTACATATCATAAATTCCCCAATCGTATATAAAAGGTTCTACAAATAATTCTCCCTTTAAACCTTCTTTTAAATATTTCAATCCTTTTGTTAAATAAATCAATGCATTTTTGTGTAAATTGTTTGACTGTAAAAAAGATACCATATTGAATATGTGTTCTACTCTATTTGAAACATTAAACTCTTCACACTTAATTAAATGTTGAAATATAAATTCTTGTGTATTTACATGATAACTTAAACGTGCAATCATCAACTGTGAATAATATATTTCTTCTATGAAATGTGTATTTACTTTGGTTCTTTCAGTATAATATTGAATTGCTTTTCTACACAACTTTAATCCTCTTTCATCTTTTTCGTCTTTAGCCAAAATGATATTTGCAGCATCCCTATAAGATTGTGCTAAGTAAAAAGTCCATCTTGGGTCTTTCCAATCGTTATCTTCCTGATACTTTAAAAGAATTTTTGCATGGTCTTCATACTTTACAGCAATATCTTCTGCTTGCCAAGAATTTCCATCTGGTGTAATAAACATATGCCCTAAATCGAACTTAATATTTTTAGAAGAATTTTTTGTTTGTAGAACTTCGTGTACAGGACCATACCAAAAAAAGTCATTGTCGAATCTATAAAATTGAGAACGTTGATATTTCATACCACCGTATTCACATTGTATAAGCATCTGGTCTGGCTTGTTGGTCTGTATCAACGCATTTAAGACTTGTTTATTAAATTTTTTATCTAATATAAGTTCTTCATCAGCATCCATCCAAAAACCATATTCCCCTAAATCTTTTGCGTGTTCTATACTTTGGTTTCTACATTCTTCAAAGTTAGTAAACTTAAAGTCAACTATCTTTCCGTTAATTCCTTTAGAATCGAAAAATGTCTTTATGATTTCTTTTGTTTTGTCGGTTGAGCCGGTATCAACTATGCAATAAGAATCAATCATTTTATAGCAAGAATTCAGAGCACGTTCAATTACGTGCTCCTCATCTTTTACTATCATAGTTAATACTATTTTAGTCTTTGTCATTTACTAATCTTTAGTAGGTTCTAAAATAACATCATTTGATTCTTTTGCTGGTTCAGTGGATTGTTCACCTTGCTCTGCAGCATAAGTATTTAAAAGTTTAAGAGATTGAGAAATATAGTCTAAATCTTCCCACTCATAGATTCCAGCTCTTCTACCTTGTTCTGCGGCTTGCATAAGTACAGAAATGGCCTGGTTTAAATTTGAAACAGTTCCTGCTTCTTGTTTTGCTTCACTCATTTGTATATGTATTAAAAATTAAAATTAAAATTAAATTGCTAACATTATGTTGACATCTAAATTATTTACTTTTGCTGTAATCTTACCTTTAAAGTTAGCTGATTCCATTATAAATAAACTATTCATCTTAAAAGTTACGGGCATATTACTATCTAATTCGGATACAGTTCCAGTAAAAGAATTTATATTAGTGCTCGTATATCCTATTGCTGAGGGCATTGAAATATTACTATTTTTATAAATATAATTTGTTTCAGACCACTCTATTAGTTCAATGATATTATATGCAGTTTTATTTTGCACGATGTCATTTATTTTCTTGTCTAATTTAACAATAACCCATTTTCCGAGTGTATCATTAAAAATAAACAATATATATTCATTATCTACTTTTGTATATGCGTAATAATCTAACTTACATTTGTATTCATTGTCTGCAGCACTTGACTTAATTATCAAGTTGTTGTTTTTAAGATATCCAACAAAAGAATATTCATAAACTCCTTTTGCTACGGCTGTTGCCCCACCAACACTACAAGTTCCAGTTGCTCCTGTTATTCCTATTGCAGTTGAAGTTGCTCCTGTTCCACCACAACTAGAAACATCTATACAAGTACAACCTGACCATCCCGTAACACCCGATGCTGTTGGTCCATGTGAACAATCGAACAAAAGTGCATTATCAGAATAAATTGTTTTAGTATCAAGTGTATAAGATGTAAATTGATTCATTTCAAAATCTAATAGTACTTCTGTTGTTGAGGTAGAACCCGCATTACAACCACAATTACTTGCAAGTGAATTATTTGCCGGCAAACAAGCACTAGTTAAGTCAATAGAACTATCAGTTGCTTTAATTGTACTACCGGTAGATGTATTGCTATTTCTTGCTCTAACAGCAATAAATTTATAAGGTGTAGTTATTGTTATTTCATCACCTTTTTTCATCGAACCATTCCAAGTTGTCCAATTAGTAACACTAGGTAAATAATCTTTTAATGTTAATCTTAAATCACTTGCCACAGTATCACCATTGGATACTATACTAGGTCCATCTTCATCTATTTTAATTATGCATTTTTTAGTACTTGACATTTAACTTATATTATTTTTCTCCTATTGAATTAACAACTTTTTCAGCTTCATCAATAACATCTTCTAATTTGCTAGGATTCTTCTTATTATTTAATTCATTAGAATTTCTCTTTTTTCTAAAGGATTGAAGTATAGCATCGGATTTTTCTTCATTCGTATGAATTTTTGTATCCTCTGTTGCATTATTCGTATGAATTTTTGTATCTTCCGTTACAGGAACTTCTTCTTTAGGTGCAAGATAGTCCATTAATGATTTAATGAAACCTAACGAAACTAAAGGTAATATTCCACCACTAACAAATGCAAAAACTCTTCTTGTAAAATTCGGGTCTTCGTCAACCATATCGAAAAGTTTTGTCCATTCAGAAATATCACTACTATGTGACCATGCCCAATACATATTACCGTGTATTTGAAATGTTGTTAGTAATATGAACAGAATCCAAATAAGAGTTTTACTTCCTTTAGAAACTATAATCCCACCTAATGATGCCATTGCACCTATTTCGAATCCAATTGCTAAACACCAAGACAGGAATAAGTTATTGGACAATTCAAAGAATTCTATACTATGAATTGTACTTACTGTACTAACAAGAACCCATAAACTAATAAAAGTTCCTATCCAAAATTTTTCTTTAATATTCATATCTATACTTTCGTAGTTTCCAACATTTTAGAAAACTTCTTTAGATATTTAATCAAATCTTTTTCATAGTAATGAACCAAAACATCGAATTCTTTTGTCCCTATTTTACTTATTTGCATAAAACTTTTCGAAACTTCTTTATCAACTTTACTTTTTGCTTTTTTCTTTGCTCCGGCCATTGAAACTCTTAGAACTCTTCTGATATAACCTAACATTCTCATACCTTGTCCGGTCTTATTCATATCAAGAAATGCTTGATTCCAAAAATCAACAGTACTTTCAGGACAAACTTTCATATGCGTCATATTGAAAGAAACTTCTGGTAATGCTCTGGATAACATTCTATTGACAATAAATGCATGTCTTTTTTTATCCATATTAGAAATGTCATCGAACTTTTCTTTTCCTAATTGTCCTATTATATCAAATGGTGATTTTACTATCATAATCCTAATTCTTTAAAGATACTTGCACTACTTGAATTGTCATGTGCTTTCTTGTCATATAGTTTCATAGACATTAAAAGATTTTTATAGTTAAATTGTTTTTGTACTTCGCATTTTTTCTTTTTATAAGTTTCTTCCGACCAATTAAAGATATCATCGTACAAATAAGATGGAATAGTATCTTTGTGTAATAGTACAAGATTTATATTAACATCTACATTATTTTGAACATCTTCGATAGAATACTTGTTTTGAGATTTAAAATTTCTAATAGCAGAACTTGCTAATTTTCTTTTGAAATCAGTACGAAACAAATCTTCTACATTGAATTTAGAAAAATCAATTTCTTTCTTTATGTTTTTTATAGTTGCATCAGCAATCCCTGTGTTAAACCATTGACCAGCTTTTTTAGCCTTAGGTCCATACTGTCTGGATTCGGTTATGATAGGAACTATATTATCAGATATATCACCACCTAAAACCTTTTCAATAACTATTTCAAATGGATTAACTACGGATAACTTAGAACTCGTATTATTAACAACAGAACGTAAGCAATCAACAGCATAAGTTTTTTGATTTTCTTTTAAGTACAAAGCCGTATCTTTATCAATCCAAAGTTTTCTATTTTGTTTTTGATATTGAATAGTAAAAGTATTTTTACCTTTATCGAATCCTACACATTGTTTTAAATCACCATCACCAGAATAGATTATAGTACTTTTACCTTGTGCATTCAAGTAACTAGAATGCACAAAAATTAAATCATCAGCTTCACATCCTGGGATTGCTTTAAAGTTTAGATTACAACTAATTGCCAATCCTTTTACAAAAGAATCAAAGACATTAAAAATATTAGAAAAATCAATACCTTTATCTTTCTTTCTATTACCTTTATATGATAATCCGGTTTGAATTCCTTTATAATCTTTAGTAAGATATAAATCTTTTCTCCAAGAATTAGAATCATCTATTGTAAATATAACATCATCTATGATTGGACCTAGACTTCTAATATCCTTTGCATAAATTTGTGTCAACTTTTCTAATAAAAAGTTAGTATCCTTCCTAAGAGTTTCTTCGTTATTGCCTTTCAAGAACATTTCATTATTCTTAGAAAACAATTTCATAACACTTAATGTAGAATACAATAAGTAATTACCGTCAATTATTAAAGTAAATTTATTCATTAACAATCTTTTTAATTTTTTGTAAACAAGCCGATAACGTAACAAATTTGTCAATTACAAAATTTGATTTATAAGTGTAGTCGGCAACCTCTACAATTATATTACCTATTTTATTTGATTCAGCACCTTTGCCAATCAAAAAATCAATGAAATCTTTTCCTAGCGACGCAAACACGTTGTCTTCGTTGTTAACGTAGTTTTTGTATGCAAAGGTATAAAGGTCTATAAAAGATTCACCAGAATTGATTAGGTGCTCGAATAATTCTTTATTTTCACCAGTAAATGATTTTAAATCTTCTAAGGTAATAGTTTTCTTACCTTCTTCGTACATTCCTTGTAAAAAAGTAATAGTACTTCTTAAATCTGGGAAATGTTTTTTAACAATTGCGCCCATAACTTTAGGTTCAACAGTCATTCCTTCTTTTTTACATATTTGATTGAAACGAATTAGATATTTTTTCATCAAATCTCGCTCTTCTTCTTTTGGAAAGTCAAAGTTTATTACATCAAACCTTGATTGAATATTGTCAGGTATTTTTTGAATATAATTACAAGTTGCAATAAATCTAGTCGTACCGGCAAATGTTTCAATTACAGCTCTCATTGCTTTCATATATTGCTCAGATACCCCATCGAACTCATCTAATAGTACAACCTTTTGTGCTTTCTTTCCGTGTAATATTGAAATATTCGAACAGAATTCTGTTATTTTAGTTCTAACACTATCTACACTTGTATCAAGTGAACAGTTGATTTCTAAACTAACAGCATCCTTAGAAATAATTTTACCTAAACTTGTTTTACCTAATCCTGGACTACCGTGTAATAAAACGTGATTGTTTAATTTACCTCCTTCAAACTTTTTATAAACTCTTTCCGGAATAATTAAATCCTCTAACGTAGATGGTCTATACTTTTCTACCCAAATGTTGTTTTTTATACTCATATTAAATATTTTATATCATAAAGATTATACACTAATTAAAAACAAAATGACATCAGAATATTTTATAGATACGAAAAAAATTACGATAAAAGATAATAACTACGTACCTAATGTATTTCCTAATACTTGGTTTGTACAAGAACCTATTGATATAGAACACAAACATTGGAAATTACTTGCATATCTAAAAAGAATTGATACCAATGTAAAAAAAGGTTTTTTGTTTCAAGAATACGAAACTTTAGAAAAAAGATACAAGGATTTAGAATCTTTCATATCTACTTACGAAATTGTAAACAAAGACAAAGAAAGTGAAGAACTCTTTGATTACATCTACGAACTACATGGAACCACACTAAAATTAAAAGACTTAGATATTATTGTAGAAAGAAGTGTACAAAAACTTAGAACTAAATATTTTGAATTGCAAACTGCAATAACATTTCTTAAAGATAGTATCAAGATTGTTCGTAAAGAAATTAGAGACGGAAGAAAGAATTTACATATATACATAGAAATGTGTAATTGTTCTATCATTGAACACTATGTTGTATCAAAAAAAGGGAAAGTGCATTACAATGGTTCTTTCCATTCCGAATTGAAATATGTAGATGATGACATAAATAATGTTATTGAAATTAAAACAGACATGGCATTAAATTCTAAAGGTATAACAATACCATACGCACTTAAACTTATGTTACAATAGAATTGAAAACATTTTCTATATTTCTTAATTTTGCTGTATAGCTGGTTTTCAATCCACTATCAATAGTTTTGTCATTTTTATACAAAGATTTTTCTCTTTTTATTAGTTTAGAAAATAACTTTTTTTGGTGTTCTTTGTTGATTATATAAAAGTCTTGTTTGAATTTAGAAAATTCGTGGTCGTGTAATCTTTTATCGAATATTCCTTTTTTATTGATATAGTGGTCTTCAACGCATTTTCCACAAAGAACATTTTTTAATTTAAAATCTCCTAAAAAAGAAATTGTAGGTTCGTTGCATCTTATACATTTATATTCGATAGTATTTGCAGTCCAATAGTATTCGTCTTTAGATAGTACTATATTTGCATCTATTAATGGTATATAACTAGGATAAAAAGGGAATAACCGCTTTGGTTGATTCCCTGTAATTTTGTTTATGAAAAATTTATCTTTTTGAATTAACATATTACAAAACAAATCATCATCAAAGTATTTTCTTGCAAATTTATTATTTACAAATACTTTTTTTTCTTGAAAAGTTGCTTTATCTAATAATATTCTTTGATATAGTCTATCAGAACTAAAACCTTTTCTTATAGTCTTTCTCCTATTGAGTTTTCTAAGCATGTTAGTTGTTCGTTAATGTTTTCTAAATCATAGAAAAACGATAGTGATAATGTATTACTTTCTTTAAGTATCTTTTGAAGGTCAGCGATTTTGTTAGAAAAATCATCAATCATTTTTTCATAATCTTTACCTTTCTTTCGGTCTCTTATAGATTCTAATTTTATCTTGTTCTTTTTTGCTGTCAATTCATCTATTTGTTTTTGAACATTTTCTTTCTTATCTTCCTTAGCATCTTCTTCTGCTTTTGCTTTGGCAGCTTCCGCTTCAATCTTTTTAGTTTCGGCTTCAGTTTTTTCAGTTTCGGCTTTTACGGTTGCTGTTTCGGCTTCAGTTTTTTCTGCCGCAATTTGTTCTGGTGTTTTTTCTGTTGGTTCGGTTTCTGTTCCTGTTCCAGCAGTTGCACCTTTTTCCTCCGTTCCTGTCTCTTCGGTTTCATCGTTTTGATTTGATGCTTCTTCGTCTTCTTTCTTTTTCTTTGCGTCTGCTTTATCTTTTTCTATTGCTTCTTTTTCAGCTTCTTTCGCATCTTTCAAATTTTTCTCCCTTGCCTCTTTTTGTTCAGGTGTTTCATTTTCTGGAACCTTTTCAAGTTCTTTTACCTTTGCTGTTGCATTTTTCGTAGCATCGGATGGTTCAGTGGTGTCAGTAGTTTCTTCGTTTCCGGTTTCTTCAGTTGAATTTTTGTTCTTTGCTTCTTGTGCCAATCTTTCTTCTTCTTTTTTCTTGGCTTCAGCATCGGCTTTCTTTACATCATCTTCTAATGTAGTTTGGTCTCTTTTTATCTGATTAACATCATCTACATAACCTTTGAGTTTTGCTAAACTAACATCGGCTTTTTTACCCAACAAAAAAAGTTTTATTTTATATGCATTTTCAGCAAACGAATCTACTTTTTGTAGAATCTTTGAATCTTTTTTTAAATCATCTAATTGTTTTTTAATTTGGTCTAACGATTTTACTTGTGCTTCGTACTTAGCCAATTCACTTTTTCTGAATTTACTTCGTTTATCTCTATCTAAATTATCAATTTTTTTAGATGCTGCTGCAAATCCCTTTGCGGCTTTTTCAAGACCTTTGTAATATTTTCTTATATTCTTTTTACCTCTTAAAAAATTAATAACATTTTTTACAAGTTCTTCGTTTAAAACGTGCATTGATAATTCTTCTGCTTCTAAAATTAATTCAAAGGTTTGTGATTCAAATATTTGAGATTCAAATTGAGCATCACCATTTCCTACATTTAATATATACATATAAGTAGCAATAAATGCTTTTCTTTGTTCTTCAGTTAAATGATTTAGATATGCTTGTAAAAAATTAGTATCTTGATTTGTTAAATTCATATTTTGCATTATTTCCATTTTGATGATATTTCTTTTAATATTTAATCATAAAAAAAGGGAACCATTTCTGATTCCCTCTTTAATATTAATATAGTTAGACTATTAAGCCCATCCGTTATCAACTTCATTAACACACCCTATTGTAAGGTACATTGTTTCTGGGTGGTGCCCAGCTTCAACGATAGCGTATCTAGATTTCATTTGCATTTTCGGAGCCATAGTTCCTTCTGCAATTGTTTCAACAGTATCAGCCATAACATAAGGCATGAATACAAGACCTGGTGTATTACCGTCTCCTTTTCTACCTAATGCAATTCTACCATCTTCCCAAGCCATAATCGGGTCAACATAAATTGCAATACCAGCTAATGTTCCTAATGGATACAATGCTCCAGGAACTTGGTTGATAGTGTTAGCGATTGGGTAAGGAACGAATCCAGCACAATCTTGGAATCCACTTGCAACACCTCCAGAACAAACTGCGAATGTAGCAGGTCCTCTTCTACCTCTTACAGAGATAATGTTAGAAGATGCAAGCATTCTTGACATTAAACGTCTTTGTCTTGTTCCTAAGTTTTCAGCACCTAAATTAGCAGCATCAACTTTAGTTACACTAACTAAACTAGTAAAGAAACTCCAGAAAGGGTCTCTAGCAACCAACTCAGCTTTTGTAGCAACTGCATTAGTAGAACCTAAAACTAAGTGATAGTTTTTACCAGAAACAGCTTCAATGTTAGCGTGATTTGTTCTTCCTAGTGTGAAAATGTTATTTAAGATATCTTTATTGATAACTTGTGTCATTTCGTTTGCTAAGAATTGGTTTGCTTGTGCAACCGCATCAATACCGAATTGTTTTAAATCCATTAATTGCTCTCTTGTTACTGCAGCAGCGGCTTGAACCGTTTTTGCCTCAATAGCTTTAGAGAATAATTGAAGGTTTCCAGTATTTGCTGGTGTAGTTTCACCAATACCTCTTTTCATCTTATCAACTTGTCCGTAAGTAGAACCTCCTTGATTAGTTGAGAAATCAACAATGTGGTCTTCTAAACCTTTAACTAATTCAGCCTTAGAAGTAATAAGTGCTGTACCTCCAGCAGAACCTGCTGCATAGTTTGAAAATGTAACAGCAACTGGGTTATTAGACGCAGTAGTATCAGCAGGAATAAAATCAGCAACTGATTGAGTAGCACCTAATTTTGTTGGTAATTTAACTATTAAGAATCCATCAATTCTTGATTGACCGATTATAGTAGCAGTTACAGCGGGTGTTATACCATCAAATGTTACAGTATTTCCGATAGTTTTTGCACCAGTAGTAAACGAATTTAAGTTTACCTTAATGTAAATTGGAGAGTTTTTATGCTCACCATTAGTACCTTCTGCATTATAAGGATTGTCTGCAACATATCCATTTTTACCTCCACCGTAAACGAAATCCATATAAGATAACATTCCTACTGGTGAATTCATTGGAATAGTTGGAACTAATTCCAATCCAATAGTTTGTGCAGCAACTTGAATCGCTAATGGTAAAAGAGAATAAGGTACATCTCCAGAACCTTTAGTTCCTCCTGTCCAACCGTTTCCAGTTGAAGATGGTAATTCTACAGCTCCCATACCGTTTACAGAACCTAAAGTTGCGTAAGCGTTATTTTCATTTAATCCACCAGACAATCTTGCCTCGTAGTTTTCTTGTAATTGACAGATTGTAGCAACTAATTCTTTTTTAGATTTGTCTACACCCGTTCCAATTGTTTGTTCGATAACTGGTGACCAGTTTTCTAATAATTGATGTTTGTTCATTTTAACAACATTTTTTTTGTTTTTAAATTCAAATATTTTAAATCATTCTAAATCCTCTTAACTTAGCAAGTCTTGCTTCCGTAAGTTGACTTTGAGATGGTTTTTCAACATTTTCCTTTTTTTCCTCTTTAATCAAATTTTCTTTTGTGAACTCATTGTTCCAAAATGACTTGATTGCCGATTCATTAACGAAATTGAAAAGTGATGCTCTTTTTTTAATTCTCGACTTTTCGCCTTCTTGTAAATCGCTCCAAGTTTCTTTATACTTAGTAGGCATTAATTGCATCCATAATGGTGCTTCTTGCTTACTTTCGTTTAAATCTACTTTTTGTGATTCGTTTAGAGATTTGTTGTCAGTTGCTCTTTGCTCCTTAGCTTCTAAGATATTCTCTAGTTTATTATATATACTTTCTTTAAAATCTTCGATTTTTGATTCGTTGATTTTTTCATTTCTTAATCCTTTTGTTCCAGAATTTTCTAAACTTGATACAGATTCTGTAACGTGGTCAGTCCAATTTTCAATTGCACTAACAGATTCAGTTACATGATTAGACCAAGATTCTACACCAGAAACAGTATCCGTTGCGTGGTCAGACCAATCTTCTAATGCACTTACAGTTTCAGTAACGTGTTGTGACCATTTTTCTACACCATTAACAGTGTCAGTTGTATGTTGTGACCAATCTTCTATTGCACTAACAGTTTCAGTAACGTGTTGCGACCAATTAACCATTGATTCAAATTTTGCTTCCAGTTCATCATACTTTTCTTGTAAAGATGAATCCGAACTTTCTTTAACAGAATCAAATTCTTCTTTCACATGGTCAGCCCATTTTTCGATTGCTGATAATTTTTGATTTACAGATTCAAATTTTTGTTTGAATTCAGCATTACTGTATTCTTCTACGATACCATCGTTTTGTTCAATAATACTTTCTTGAATTTCTTTCATGTCAGCAATTTCGGATTTAACACCTTCTATTGCTTCTTTTGTGAAATCTGTGTATTTGTTGAATTCGCTTTCTTTTAGATAATCCATTGTTTCTACGTGCTTATTTTTATTATTTAACTCTTTAATATCTTGTTTAATTTGTTTACCTATTTCATAGATAGCAAAATCACTAAATACATCTAATTTTGTATTTTCATTTAACATTCCGAATGATTCATTTACACTACTCAATCTTGCATTTGCAAAACCTGGCGTATCAACTAAATCGTATGTAAATAATTTATGAATCTTTACCGATTTATCTTCCGTAACAGTACCGGCAGCTCTTGATGATATATGTAAAGGAATTCCAGCATCAATGATTGCCTTTGCTTGTTTACCAGCATCGGTATCTAATAATTTGATTTTTCCCATTACTCTATTGTTTTCTTCATCCATCCAAATCTCTTCAATTTTATGAGATACATTTCTCAATGTAGTTTCAAATTGTTTTGGATGGTCTAATTCACCAACGGCAGTTCCACTTTCTACAACTTTTTTAAGTGCATTAAAATGTGGTTGAAATTCTTTTCTAGTATAAACCCTACCATTTCTATTTTCAGAATCAAATTCTGTAAATACACCCTCTAAGACATATTTATCGTCATCGGATGCATTAGCAATGGGCTTTACTGAAAATTTCGATTTTTCTATTAATAAGTAATCTTTCATTTTCTTTAATTAATTTTGTTATAATTTATATTATTTAATCAAGTTTATTTTTAACTTTTTAAAACCCCATTCCCCCATCATCTTCTTCTTGTCCTGCTTGAGCGTCTTCCATTTGTTTATCTTCTTTGGCTTTTAACTTTCTATTAAGTTTTAAATCAGATTCAGTTAAAGACGTAAGGAATTTTCTAACTAAGAATTCAGAACTAAAAAATCTTATTTCATTTCCTTCAGCATCCATATCAACCAAAGAATCTTTAGCTGTACTAATCAAGTCTAATTCATTTTGTAGTAATTCGGTTTCTTTTAATTTTTCAAATATGTCATATCTGGCCCAAGATAAATTTACTTTCGATTCGAATAATGGGTCATCGGCCAATTCTTTAATATCTCTTTTAGTTTGTAAAACTACGGGTCTAATAAGTATTTCTTGTATTTTACCTCTTAGTCTATCAACAAATCTACTGAAATAAATTTCTTCTCTAGTGTATCCTTCTGCCGATGATTCGAAAGTAGGTGATTCTTCTTTTATAAATCGGTTTCTAGGAACTTTTGAAACTTGAATTAATTTATCAACGAAATACTTTAAAGATTCGGTATCAGATAAATCCGGCCCTTCGTTTCCTATATTTTCAATTTGAGGTGTTCCCTGGTCACCTTCAGGAATCCAATATTCTTTTGAAAACGGCATCATTGATTTACCGTTTATTTTCAATTCACCAGATTCAGTATCAAAATCTACGTTTTCTCTGTACGATTGCATCAAAGAACCGAGAGTTTGTTTTGCCATTTGTTTAGATTTTCCACCAACCGGTATAACAAATTTAGTTTTATATGATGAATTCACAACTGCCCAAATAATTCTAGACTGTTCCATAATTCTTAATAGGTTAAAAGAACGTATTAATCTTTCAGTATAAGAAACTCTATTTTCATTGTTGATTGCAGAATAAGATAAAAATATAACTTGTGCATCAGTCAATTCTCTTTTCTTTACAGCATCCAGTGGATATTGTACCCATCCTCTAGTACCATCTTCGTAAATTTTAGGTGTTAATGATATTGGGTCTAGTTCTTTAAATCCTATAATATTAGTATTTGAATTATCCCAAATAATTTCGTATGCTAGGTATCCATCAATTAAAAATTTCTTAACAAAATGCCAAGCCGTATTTTCGTTCTTGAATCCGAATAGATTATAAATTTTCTTGAAATTATCGTTTAGATTTTCGTTTATGATTTCAGAAAATTCGTCTTTCATATTCGGGTCAGATTCAAAATCGACTTGTGCAAAATATCTATCAGTATTATAAACAACTATTTCATCAGTTAAAGTATCAAGAACCATTTCGATTTCGTCTTGCATTGCATACTTTCTGATTTGTTCTATTCTTCCAGGATAAGTTTCGTCAAAAAATGGAATATTCTTTTTAGAATAAATGTCTGAATAAGAAAAATCATACAACTGGTCCATGTTGTTGTTATCATAACCGTAACGTAACATATTGTTGTTATCTTGCCAACCGATTTCGTTTTCAATAGAACCTATTGCTTCCGAATTAGATATAACACTATCCTTAAAATCGTAACCTCTTCCTGATAATTTTCTAAGTGTAGTATTTCTAAATGTTTTATTGTTAACATTCGGATTAGTACTATTCACTCCATTTCTATTAAATATAGATGCCATATCGTTTTCTTTTGTTGTATTATTTAATTACTTAGAATTCTTTGATTTTATATATTCTTTAATCATTTGACTATATGATATGCCTTCAAACTTTTCGATTGATAAAAAAGCACAATCTACCCAACTATTATAATTTATACAAAATACTTTAGATTTTCTACTGGGTATGTAAGTTCTTATTGCAAATTCAAATCCGTATTTAGAAAGTAGTGCTTTTACTACTGCATATCTATACATTATTTGTGGTTGTTTTAATGCATTGTTTGATGCTCTACCATCCTTTTGTCTTTGAAAAAATCCACTATATGTTTTTTGAATAGTTTCTAAAATATACCATTTATAAGGTGCAGGAATAAAGTTTAAATTTAAACCTAATTCATATTTCATTTTTTTTCTTTGTATAATTCCTAAACTCAGAACTAGAGGACTTTTATCGTAATAATCTAAGGTATCTTTTCCTTTAGGATTGTATTTGAATTGATTTATTTTACCAACTTGCATCATTTGATTTTCACAAAAAACAACAGTCGGGTCATAGGGATTACTTTTTGCTTTTTTAAACCAAGTATATGCTTCATCTTCTGCAACCTTTAAGCCTTTTTTTGCTTTTATATCTTTTATGTCTTCTATTATCATTTATTCTTGAACCAATTTTCATCAGCAACAAAAAACACCCAGTCTTTTGTTTTACAAAAAGCAATTGCAGATTTGAACTTTGACTTATTTACTAAGTAGTGTTTCATCAGGTATTCGTAACTAGTCAATGCTTTCTTTGTTTTTCGTTTAGGTTTTGCCGGTGGTTGTTTATATTCTTGGGCTGGTTTAACTTCTACTAACCAGGTTTTACCAGTAGATAATTTTACTAAAAAGTCTGGATAGTAGTTCTTTATTCTATTTTCAATAGGACATTGATATTTTATTGCAACTGATTCTGATGCCCATTTTTCAACTTGTGGACTTCTTTCACACCAAATACAAAATCTTTGTTCCCAAGATGAACGATAAATAACTTTTTTAACAGC
>Ga0209337_1001474_pt1 | contig 17801 bp, 31 predicted proteins | sample LinPmetageLP53_FD_184044 | JGI IMG/M metagenome (GOLD analysis project Ga0209337, IMG submission 184044) | Marine viral communities from the Pacific Ocean - LP-53 (SPAdes) (version 2) | ecosystem: Environmental > Aquatic > Marine > Oceanic | place: Pacific Ocean | collected 2010-02-08 | reverse complement strand
ACAATTGGTTCGGTTTCTAATGTTTTTATGAATGGGAATATTGATGAAGTTGGAATGTTTAACACTGAATTGTCTGCATCAGAAATTCTTGCAATATACAATGGTGGATCACCAAACAATCTGACATCACATGCTGGACTTGTTGGATATTGGAGAATGGGTGATTCTGGTGCTTTTCCAGTGGTCAATGACAATAGTTCAAATTCAAACAATGGAACATGCACAAACATGATTGCATCTGATTTTCAAAATTTAATACCTTAATATATGGAAATTAAATATGTAATATATGAAAAAAGTCAAGTTGATCAAATCAACTTTGAAAAAATAATTGAAACAGATCTTGACACATTAAGATCTTCAAACAACAATGAAAAAGTTATTTTGAAATTTGTTGGTGAAACACCTTCTTTCTTGGAAGGATTGAATCAATATACACATTCAGAAATCATTGCAATATTAAATGATCCAGAAAATGGTTGGATCACAAATGAATAAAAAAAAGAAATTATGCCTTTTATAAAATTAAAAAAAGAATATGCAAGATCTGCTGGTGATTCAACAAAAACATTTGCAGAAGGATCAGAAATATTTGTTTCCTGGGATCATTACAAACAATTGATCAAAAATGACTTTTGTGATGAAATAAAAGTTGAAAAGCAAAAAGAAGTCAAATTGAAAAAAGAAAAGAAAAAAACAATCAAAAAAAAATAAGACATGGCAACATTGACATCAGTTTCAATCACTGAATCTGGAACACAATTGGCATTGTCATCTGCATCTGCAAGTGACAAATGGGAAAACAATGGAAATCAATTTTTGTTGATAAAAAATGAAGGTGGTGAATCAACAACAATCACAATCACCACACAAGTCACATCATTTGATTCACCAATATATGGTGATTCAACAAAAGCAAACAGAACTTTGACAATTGCTTCAAATCAAGATGGAATGATTGGACCATTTCCAGTTGGTGCATACAATGATGCTGATGGATTTTGCAACATTACTTATTCAGTAAGAACAAATGTGAAGATTGGAGTTTTTCAAATACAAAAATAAAATTATTATAAATTAAAAAAAAGAAAAAAAATGGCAACAAGTGGAATTATAAACGGAACGAAATTCGGAATCTATGACAATTCAAGTGGATCATCAGTGTTGGTTGCATATGCAACTTCTGGATCAATATCAATCAATCATTCAGCAAGGGAAACATCAAACAAAGAATCTGGTGGTTGGAAAGAAATCATGGAAGGACAAAGGGACTGGGAAATCAGTGTTGAAGGAATGGTGGCATTTCTTGATCTTGCTGGTGGTGCAGTAGCTGGATCAACAATTGATGAACTTTTTACAAGTTACATCACAACCAGAGGGACTTTCACAATATCTTTTGAATCATCAGAAACTGGTGACAAAAAATATTCTGGGAAAGCATACATCAGTTCAATCAGTATGGATGCACCAAATGAAGAATCAACAACATATAGTTGTTCATTCACTGGAACATCAGTATTGACACAAGCAGCATCATAGTATGTCAACACCTGGAATCTTAAATGGATCAAATATTTCAGTATATGGACTATTTGGTGGTAATATGAAAATTGTGGGATATTCAACTTCATGCAGCATTTCAATATCGCATGAAACAAGATCAACAACCAATTCAACATCTGGTGGTTGGAACACAAGAATGGCTGGAAATAGGGACTGGGAAGTTGCAGTTGATGGTTTAGTATCAATGCAAGACAATCCATCTGGAACTGCCAATTACATGCAATGGTTTGATTTATATGATTCATATATTAAAGACAGGGCACAACTACTTTTAAGATTTGGAAACCAGGTGAATGGTGACTATTACTATCAAGGATATGCATACATGACTGGTTTGGAAATCAGTGGATCAAATGAAGAAACAACATCATTTTCATGCAGTTTTGTTGCTGCTGGTCCATTAGTTCAAGACAATGTTGGTGCAATCTAAAAAAAAGGTGATACAAGGACAATTTTCATTTTCATGTGAATTTTGTTCTTGTTGATCCTTTTATTAAATAAGTATAAATTAAAAAAACACATGAAAAATGAATTATGAAATTGTAAAACTAGGAAAAAAAGATCTTCCAATATATTTTGGATTTAATGCATTGAGAAAATATTGCAGAGCAACTGGGACATCACTTCATCAACTGGGACAACTGGGACAATCAATGTCCTTGGATGATATTGTTGAACTGATCTTCCATGGAACACAAGAAGGTCACAGAAGGGCAAAAGTTGCATTTGATTTCACATCAGATGACATTGCTGATCTTCTGGATGGTGATCAAACTGGAATGCAAAAAGCAATGGAATTGTTTGCTGAACATATGGGAATGACTTTTGGAACTGATGAAAAAGTTGAAAAGGGAAAAAAGCAGAAACCAGTCAAGTCAAAGAAATAGTTCTTGACTGGGGATATATTGAAAAAATCGGTTTGGGACAACTAGGAATGAATGTTTCTGAACTTTACGATTTGACACCTTCAATGTTCTACAATGCACAAAAAGGATTGTTTGAAAAATGGGAAATGGAAAATCAAGCAGAATGGGAAAGATCAAGATGGATGTCATGTGTGATCATTGGACCACACATCAAAAAGAATTTGCAACCAAAAGATTTGACCAAATTTCCATGGGAAACCAAAAGGAATGAAAAAACAAAAGAAGAAATTGAATCAATAAGAGCAGAAGCAATGTTGTTTAAAAAAATAACTGATAAAAAAATGAAAAAAGATGGCAAAGAGTAACACTTCAATGAACATCCTTCTGGGTGTTGTCAACACTGGTTTATACAAAGGATTATCAGCAGCATCTGCAAGGGTTGGAAAGTTTGCAGCAAAAATGAAAGCAGTTGGATCATCCATCACAACTTCTTTCACAATGCCTTTTGCATTGATTGCTGGTGCTGGTGTTAAAATGGCAATGGACTTTGAAAAGTCAATGACTAAAATTGAAACATTAGTTCTGGGATCTGCTGATGACATGGACAAATATGCAGCAGCAGTCAAAAACATTTCAAGTGTCACTGCAGTATCTGCAACTGAAACTGCTGAAGGTTTATATTTCTTAACATCTGCTGGACTTAGGGGTGCAAATGCACTTGAAACACTTTCATCAGTGAACAAGGGTGTTGCAATTGGACTTGGTGAATCAACTGATCTTGCAAAAGTTGCAGCAGCAGCACAAAATGCCTATGGTGTTGAAACAATATCTGCTACACAAGCAATTGATGCATTTGGAATGGCAGTAAGAACTGGGATGTTTGAATCATCTGAACTTGCTGAATCACTAGGAACACAAGTTGGAATGGCTGCTGAACTTGGAATTTCATTTGATGAACTTCTTGCAAACATTTCCACATATACGAAAACAACTGGTGATGCAAGATCTGCAACAACTGGGTTTGGTGGTGTGATGATGGCATTTGCAAAAGAAACTGGAAAGGGAGAAACTGCACTTGAAAAAGTGAACATGTCATATGAAGGTTTAAGAGCAAAACTTCAAGATCAAGGACTTCAAGCAACATTGTTTGAAATGAAAGATGCATTTGCTGCAAATGGTGTTCAAATGACAGAGTTTTTTGGAAAATCACAAGCAGTGAAAAATGTGATGGGGACACTAGGTGAACAAGGTGAAAACTACAAACAGATCCTTGATGACATGAGTGATTCTGCTGGTTTCACTGCTGATGCATTTGATGTCTTATCACAAACACCAGGATTCCAGATTGAAAAATCAATCAACAATATAAAATTAAACTTTCAAGAAATTGGTGACATCATCATGCCAACAATTGCAAAGATCATTCAAGGGATATCAAATGCAATCAGTTGGTTTGGTCAACTTGATCAATCAACAAAAAACTGGTCAATGGCAATCATTGGATTGATTGCACTTTCTGGACCATTGTTGTCTTTGTTTGGTGTGATTATTTCAGCAATTGGATTTCTAATCTCACCAATTGGACTTATCATTGCAGCAATTGTGACTTTGGGTGTGGTGATCATGAAGAACTGGAACATTGTCAAAAAGTGGATTGTTGCAGTGATCAACTATTTCATTGATCTATACAATGAATCAATGATGTTTAGGGCTGGAATTCAAGCAGTGGTGTTCATTTTTAAAACATTGTGGGAATATGGAAAATTTGCATTCAAAAGTTTGTATGATGTTATCGTTTCATTTGCACAATCTGCTGGAAGCATTTTGTCTGGTGTGGGTGATATTATAAAAGGAATTTTTACTGGAAGTTGGGATGGTGTGAAAAAAGGGTGGAAAAAAGTCACAAGTTCCATGGGTGATGGTTTTGACAAAGCAATGAAAAAAGTTGAAAAAAATGCTGAAACTTTTGGAAAAAATACTGCTGAAAATTATCAAACTGCACTTGATAATACTTTACGAAATAAAAAAATTGACTTTGTAACAGAAGAAGATATTCAAGCTGGAATTGATGGAATGGTTTCTTGGGCAAAAGAAGGATTGGAAAAAGTTAAAGCAATGTTTGGAAGTTCAGATTCTGAAATGGACTTTGAAGAATTGTTTGGTGCAGTTCCAGATGCATCATCTTTGACAACTGGATCTGGTGGTGATGATGGATCTGGTGGTGGTGGTGGTGGTGGTGGTGAAGGATCAAAGGACTTTGTTGCAACATTAGATTCACAAAAATCTGCATTGAGAACACATCTGGAAGGAATGGGACAAGGGTGGAAAGATTATTTTGCAAATCAAGATGAAGCATGGATGTCATGGGGAAATAAAGCACAAGAAATCACAATGGCGACATTGTCAGTGATCAGTGATGTGGTTGGACAATTTGATGCAATTGCACAACAAAGACATGAAAACAAAATGCAGTCCATTGACAATGAACAAGCAAAAGAAATGGAATCATTGAAATCAAAGGGATTGTCAGAAGAAGAATATGAAAAAAAGAAAGCAGCAATTGATGCCAAATATGAAAAGAAAAGAAAAATTGAAAAAACAAAAGCAGCAAAAAGAGAAAAAAAGATGGCAATATTTCAAGCAGTCATCAACACTGCTGCTGGTATAGCAAAAGCAATTCCAAATCCATATTTGATGGCATTTGCTGGAATCATGGGTGCAGCACAAGTTGCTGCAATTTCAGCAGCACCAATTCCAATGGCAAAAGGTGCATTGGCATTTAGTCCAACAAATGCAATTGTTGGTGACAATCCAAATGCAATGAATGATCCAGAAGTCATTGCACCATTGTCAAAACTGAAAGACATGTTGGGATCAACTGGATCACAAGTTCAAGTGGTTGGTGAAATATCTGGAAATGAAATCATTTTGTCAAGTGACAAAGCAAACATTGGTTTGGCTAGATATGCATAATTAAAAAAATAAAATGGCAACAATAAATTCTGTATATACTGAAAGATTCAGATCAACTTTTAAATCAACAAACACCAGGGACTATGTTGTTTCAATTTATGATAGGGCATACACTGGTGCAGCACAAGCAGATCCATTTGAAATCACTGACAATGGTTTGACAATTCAATGGGATTCAGATGGTGATGAAAAATTTGCACCAATTGTTGGATCAAAAGCACTTTTGAATTTTATGGTTGATTATGATTCACCAGGACATGCAGCATTCATTGATGATCTTTTGGGACTTGGAACAACATATATTGAAGGTGATATTTTTATGACTATCAGAGTTGACACAAATGTTGGTTCATTGATTTTTTGTGGTGAATATCTTCAAGATCTTGACACACTTCCAGATGTTGATGGTGTTTTTCCTATTCAATTGACATTCACTGATGGCATTGGAAAATTGAAAGAAATCACATTTGAATCTTTGCATGTTGACACAACTGCTGATGAATATAAACTTCAAGGACATAAAAAATTCTCATATTGGATTGGTCAAATTTTACAACATACAAAATTTTATAAAAATCAAGCAAATCCAGATGGTTTCTGGGATGATGCAACAAACAAAGGTGCATTCAGCACATGTTGCAGATGGTGGAATGCAGACATGTATTATGCACCAAATTCAACATCAAAATATGCCGATCCTTTGCAACAAACAAAAGGAACAATGAAATGGACTGACAAATTCAATCCATCAAATGGTCAAAGAAATATTCAAAATGCATATGAAGTTTTGAAAGCAATTTGCAAATCTTGGGGAATGCGTGTCATATGTTGGCAAACTGGATATTATTTTTATCAAATTTTTGAAATGAACAATGTCAACACTGGATCATGGTTGAATCCAGTTGACATGGACAGATACAGATACTGGGCTGATGGATCTGTCAATGATCAAAGACCTTCATTAGGATTCACAAAATTTGACAGATTCAATAATAAATTCTACAATGTAACACATCCAGGAAAAAGAATTCAAAAATTGGAAGGTGGAAAATATAGATTTCTTCCAGTATTAAATGAAGTAAAAGTCAATTTAATTCATGAAGGATTTCAAAATATATTTCCAGGATTTCCACCAGAAAACAATTTTGGAAACAATTCATATTTGTTGCTAGGTGGTCCATATATCAATTCTGATCAATTCAAATTTGAAACAAATCTATTTTTGACAATCACCACACCTTCTGGTGCAAATTTGACTTCATGGAATTTGTTCACATTTCCAATAAATATCATTGCAATGCCACCTGGATCAACTACAATCACACAAGCACTTGCAACATTGCAATATGATACATCTGCAAATACATATGGCTGGGATGACACACCAACATATACTGGAAATGATCTTGGTCCAATTATAAATTTTTCATCAGTTGGTGGTCCATATTCTGCTGGTGGAACTATTACAATCCCATTGACACCAAACTTGAAATTTCCTGGATATCGTGCTGCTGCAACTGACTATTTGATTGTAGTAAAAGGACCACAAATCATCACAAATCAAGTTGGAACATTGATCAACAATTCTGGATATCCATATGGATCATCATATTCATGGACATGGACAAATCCAATTGACACAACTGCACTTTCACCACCTTCATGGTCAAATGGTATTTTCAACAATTTTGTTTCAACAATACAACCAGTTTCAAACAATTCTGCAACAACAAACACAATTTTTGTAAACAATCAAACAGATGATTCACACAAACTTGATTGGGGTAAAGTATATTGGGGTGATGGTCCAGAATTTTGGGATGATTCAGCAGTGATGGTCCAAACTGGTGCATCAACATATGATTTTGCTGATTGGACTTCACAAGATTGGGTGAGAAGGGATCAAACACAATCCACACCAACATCAAATTCTGGAAATAATTTCACTGATCTTTTGACATTTCAAATGAAACAATGTCAATCACAAATTTTGAGAAGGGCAAATTTCAAAGGTGCAAATTCACCAGAAGATATGTCATTATCCAACAAACCTTTTTTTCTCAATCCATCTGGTGCATTAAATGATATATATCAAAATTCATCTGGTGCAAATCAGAATTCACAATATATGTTCAGAAGGGGAAAATTTAACATAGTCAAAAATGAATGGGATGGTGAATGGATTGAAACAAAAACTGGATCAGTGTCTGGTGGATCTGCTTCACAAAAAATTGCTGGTGGAACAAATTTGACTGGAACTGGAAACACAATAGGTGGTGCAATGAATGCTGGAAGTGATACATCTGCACAACCTAGGTTGACACTTTTAAGAACAACAGAAAACACAATTGCTGGAACTGCAATAAGTCAAATAAATATTCAAGTGAATAGAGGTGAAAACATTGACACAAATACTGATTTTCTACTAAATGTTGATTTTTCAATCAAAACTGGTGATAAACTTTGGATGGTTTACGGAAATGGATTGAAATATGAATTGACAATTACACAAGATGTTGGAAATGATGATTCAATTTTGTATTTCAATTCTTTCACACCAACATATTCAAGTCCTACACCACCATTGATTCAAATACCTATGTTGAAAGTTTGGGAAAATATGAACAGAAAAATAAGTGGATCTATTGCTGGTTTTGATGTCAATGCAACATCATTGACAAAAGGTGGAATTTCAATTGATGGATTTCTTGATTCTGATTCCATGACTGGTGCATCAGCAACAAAACTTCCAACATCAGAATCAGTGAAAGCATATGTTGATTCACAAAGTGGAGGTGGTGGTGGATTGTCAAACTATTCAATGTTGACATGTAGTGGAACAACAACAACATCAACAACAAATGGTGAATCAAATGCAGTGGTTGTTCCTTTCAATACAAAACTTGATTCATCTACAAATTCAATCACACTTTACACAAATGAAGGACCATCATCAATTTCAAATGGTGTGTATTCCTGGACAATGCCAAATGGATATTTTGAAATGTCATGGAATCTTGGAACAAATACAAATATTATAAACAATAGAGTGTTGACTGGTTTCAAATTACAAAGGGGAATTCAATCTGGTGAATCAATTGCATGGCAAGATATTCCAGGATCACATGGATATATTTATGACAGAGGGGTTGGAACTTTAAGAAAAGGATCTGGTGCTGGATCAGTGATTCAAAAATTGACTGGATCAGCAACAATTTATTTTAGATTGGTAATATGGAAAGAACAATCATCATCTGCTGGAATGAATACAATCACATTGACAAATGCATGTCAAATCAGTATAAAAGAACTTTAATATGAAAATGAATACAGAAATAAAAGACACAATGGACATCTTGATTGCTAATGGGACAGCAGTGGGTTTGAGCATATCAGAATTCAATGAAATATTGACATTCGTTTCCTTGATCCTGGCAATATCACTTTCATGTTTCAAGTTGTTCAAATGGATATGGAAAAAATAAAAAAACAAAAAGGTGTTTTGTCAGTTGATGAAATAAAAACACTATTGAAAGAAATCAAAAATGTGCAGAATAAAAAAATGGTGGAACGATCCACAAAGAAACATGACAATCAGAAGTGAATTGAAATATTTCAAATTGTCAGAATTTGATTCACCAGATCTTCCAGGATCTGGGAAAGACAACATGAACATGGACTTTGTTCATAGATTAGATCAAGCAAGATCATTGTCTGGTGTTCCATTCAAGATCACATCTGGGTTTCGCACTAAAGAATACAATTTGGATCTGGAAAAAAGAGGGTATAAAATTTCAAAAAAATCACAACATTTGAAAGGAAATGCAGTTGATATTTCCACACCAGATTCAAGTTCAAGATATAAGATATTGAAATCTTTGATGAATGTTGGATTCACATCTTTTGGACTTGGTGAATCATTCATTCATGTTGACACCAGATCACAAGAAGTGGTTTGGGATTATTACTAATTAAAAAAAATAAAAATGAAAAATTTGAAATCATGGTTTGTTTCCTTATTTGTGAAACAGATCTTCACATCAAAAAAATTTGTTTATGCAATCAGTTCAGTAATTGTTCCTGGACTTGTCACACTACTTGGTGTTGATGAACAAACTGCATCAAACTTGTTCATTGCATTGTTAAGTTTGGCAGGATTCCAGGGAATTGCTGATCTTGGAAAAGAAGCAAAAAAGAAATAAAAATATGACAAAAAGGGTGGTGAATTCCACCTTTTTTTCTTTTATCTTAAAAATTTATAAATGCACATAGATCCATTTTAAGGACTTTTGTGGGACTTTGGGTATGTTGACAACTGCTAGTATTAAACAATTGAGTTCTTTGAATAGAAGAAAATTACTAGATAAGAAAAAAAACAAAATTTATGTTTGAAAAATACAAAGATGAAGTGATCCAAATGTGGTTGAATGGGTTTGGATCATACAATATTGCACAAGATCTGATTGAAAAATATGACTTGGATATTGGAAAAAATGAGTTGAAAAATATTGTTGAACAATTGATCAAACATCATTTGGTTGACAAAGAAATTTTGAAATCCAATGTCAAACTTTCAAAACAAAAACAGAAACAACAAGATCTAAACAGAATTGAAAGAAAGTCATTCAGAGAACATGCAAGAATTGAAAATGCAGTTTCTGAATATTCAAAGGAAATTGCAATTCTTTTAAAAGATTACAATTTGACACTGCAAACAACTGAACACAAGAACATCAAAAATGAAGCAGTCATGGTGGTCCATTTGACAGACACACATTTCAATGAACTGGTCAACATTGATGGAAATCAATATGACTTTTTGATTGCATCCAAAAGAATCAGAAAGTTTGCAGAGGTTGCAAAGAAACATGCAAAACTATATAAGATCAAAAACATCTTTCTTGCAATCACTGGTGATCTGATGAATTCAGACAGAAGATTGGATGAACTTTTGCAGATGTCCACAAACAGAGCAAAAGCAACATTTCTTTCAGTTAACATCTTGACACACTTGATCAATGATCTGAACACAATTGGAAATGTCAGTGTTGCATGTGTCACTGGAAATGAATCCAGAGTGAAAGAACACAATGGATGGACTGATATCACTGCATCAGACAATTATGATTTCACAATCTATGAAATGTTGAAGTTGTTATTTGATGGAAAGAAAGGAATTGAATTCCTGGATTGTGGTTTGGAAGTGGTGGTGAAGGTTGGAAAAAGAAATATATTGTTGATCCATGGACATCAGTTGAAAGGGATCAATGACACATCAGTTGCAAAATTGATTTCAAAGTATTCAAACAAAGGTGTGAAAATTGACTTTGTAATTTGTGGACACAAACATCATGCATTGATATCTGACTTTTATGCACAAGCTGGATCACCAGTTGGATCAAATTCATATTCAGACAATGCATTGAATCTTTCTTCATGTGCAAGTCAGAACATATATATGTTCACAAATGATGGAAGATATGATGTGAGGGTGGATCTGCAAAACACTGATCAATATGATGGATATGAAATCAATTTGAAATTGGCAGAATACAATGCAAAATCATTGTTAAAAACAAAGACCAAAAAGACATTGTTTGAAATTGTGATATAATATATTTGCAATTCAATTTGATCACTATTTGTGAATCATTACTTTGTTTTGTTATAAGTTGGAAAGGACTGGTGAAAACTGGTCCTTTTTTTATGCAAAAACCACAACCATTGATCAAAAAACGATCAAAAAAACCATCATTTTTTCTGGTAAAATAAAAGAATTTTGTGTTTTATTTTTAACTTGCACAATATCAATCACTTAGGTCATAAAAATAAATTGAAGAAAGTGTTGAAAAGATGGAGTTGTTCACACCTTTGTGGTATATTAGCAGTATAACAAAAACAAAATAACTAATTTAAAACAAACAAAATGGACACAAAAAACACACAACTATTTAAAAATCAATCAATTAACACAACAGAGTGCAACATTTTAATCAATTCAATCCTAAAAATAAAAGAAGAAAAAGGATTAAAAGATTTTTATGTTCAAACAAAAGAAAATGAATTCAATTCAAAAATTGGTATCAGTTTAGATGGAACAATATATTTCTGGTTTAGATTAGATTTTGATTGCAACTTCTACATGTTTGATCATAGATATAATTGTGCAAATGGAAGTGTGATCAGATCAGTGAATCAGATGATGAAAATCAAAACAATTTTAGGTCTTTACGATCATATTAAAAACTAAAAAAAACAACTTTAAAAATTGGACCTGGTATTTTGCCAGGTCTTTTTTTTTACATATCAAAAAACATTTGTTGAAAACTTATATGTGGACAAACCAAATGTTTCAACATTCTTTCTAATTTTGGACCATAACAAAAACAAAATAAAACTATGGAAAAAAATCAAGATCAGTTCAAAATGTCAAAGGAAAGAATTCTTTGGTATCAAAAAGAAATTCAAAGATTGAAGGAAATTGACAAACAGATCACATTGAAAGTTCAGCACCAGTTGAATGTCATGGATCAAAAAGAAAGATGTCATGGAAGATAGAAAAAAATATTTTTTAAGATCACCAGTTGAATATCGCATTCAACTTTTGATTGACACATTTTCTGAAATGTCAAAGGAATTCAATGGTGATGGTGTTGGAATATCATATCAAATTTGTGCTGATCAACTTCAAGATCTAAAAACCGAAATCATAAGGGATGACAATCATCAAATCACAATTCTGAAAAATGCAGAGAACATCAAAATGTTTGAAGTGATTTCAGATCAACTTTTAAATAATAAAAAAAAATAAAAAATGCCAGAAATAAACAAGTCAAAAATCAAATCAATCACAAAACAAGATCAGTGGAATGATTTGTTCAAATTTGAAATCAAGTTTGAAAATGGATCAGAAGGGATGATGTTCAAAAAAACACAAGATCCAATGTGTGCAGTTGGTGATGATGTCATGTTCACTTTAAGTTCTAAAGGAACAATCAAAATCATCAAAGAAGGTCAAGAACAATATGTGAACAAACCATCAACATATCAGAAAGATGATGATGTGATCATGTTGCAATGTATGTTCAAAGCAGCAGCAGCATTTTATTCAAACAAATCATCAATCACTGAAAAACAAGTCATTGAAACTGCAAATTTGTGGTTTGATTCAGCAAAAGAAAAATTGAATGGGACTACAAGATCACATCAACAATCTAAAGAGGAAAACAATTTTGTTCCATTTTAGGATGGAAAAATCAATTCAAATGGCAAAGTCAGTTTTGGCAGATATGTTCAAAATTGACATCATTCACTTTGACAAACATGTCACCAGAACAACCAATGTGATTGAAGCAAGAAGATTTTTAATATATTATTTGATCCAGGAATGTGGGATTAAACATCTTCACATGAAACAATATATTCCTTCATTGACAAATCATGCAACATCAATTCATCATTATAATAAAATGAAAGAACTGATGGAAATTGAATGGTCCACAAAAGAATCATATGAAAATTTCAAAGATCGTATGGAAAAAGATGGACACACATTGTTGATGAATGACTATACAAAAGCAGTCAGAGAAATGGCAATTGTTCAAGAAAGAATGAACACTTTGAAAAAGTTACTATGACAAAACACTTTGAAAATATAAATCTTTCAAACAAAAGATCAGAAGATGAATCATTTGTTGACTACAAAGAAAGAATGAAAAAAAACAAGATCAAGATCAAAATGCATTTGAAAGGTGATGTGATCTGGGATTCAAGTTCAATGGGATCATACAGAAGAAAGGATCATGGAAATATCTGATTTCATAAGGATCAAAAAGAATGTGGATCAGATCATTCAAATTGAATTGTCTGGACATCCACAAAAACAGATCATGGAATATATTTCAATCCTGGAAAATGAATTGATCAAGAAAGATGTTAAGGTTGAACAAAATCAAATTGAATTTGATGTTGATCATATCATGGATCTTGATTCACAAGAAAATGAAAATTCATCTGAATATTATATTGGCACAAAATACACAAGGAAAGATCTGGAATATGAATGCAATGAATATTTTGAAAAATACAACTTGGACATTGATCTGGACACACTTGATCCAGAAGAATATCATGAACAAATGTCAAAAGCATACAATAGAATGTCAGTCAGATCACATCACAGATTGAAAAAATTGAAGAATCAAAATCAACTATTTTAATAAACAAAACAAAACAAAACAAAATGAAAGCACAAATCACAAGTTTCAAAAAACACAAATCCAAATATGGTGACATATTTTTTTATGTCTTTTTTAAAGATCAAAATGGTCAAAGTTTCAAAACATGTTTATATACAAACATGAGAAATTTTCAGAAATGGGACAAAGTTGTCAAACCTGGAATGGTCTTGGACAACCTTTCTTTGAAAAGAAAAGGATTGATTGATGCTGATTCACAATTTCAGATCATAGGTGTCAAAGAATTTCAGATTCCAGAAAAAAAACAAATTGTGATCCAAAGAAAATCAGTTCAACCAGTTCAACAACAATTGTTCTAGTATGGACAGACCATCATACTATGCTATCATACCAGCAAATGTCAGATATGCAAAGATCAAAGCAAATTCAAAACTTTTATATGGTGAAATCACTGCATTGTCAAATCAAAAGGGATATTGCTGGAGTTCAAACAATTACTTTGCAGAATTATATGGAGTTTCAAAGAACACCATCAGTTTGTGGATCAATGAATTGAAGAAAAGTGGATTCATTCATGTTGAGGTGATAAGGGATCAAAACAAACAAGTGATCAAACGGACAATGAGTATCATCAAAAATGATGATAGGTGTCCAACTTTCAAGGAAGATGGTATCATCAAAAATGGTGAAGGTAATATCATAAAAAATAATACTACATTGAATAATATATCTATAAGACACAAAAGTTTTGAAATGGATGTTTATTCAGAAGATGAAAATATTTTGAATCAAGATCAGAAAATTGAATTCATTGAATATTGGACAGAAACAAACAAGTCAGAAACAAAAATGAAATTTGAACTTGAAAGGACTTGGAACACCAGGAAAAGGATGTTAAGGTGGAAAAAAAACAATATCAAATGGACCAATAGATCACCAGGATCTTCCAAAATATCAAATGCACACAATGAATGGATGAAAGCAAAAGAATTTATAAATCAAAACAAATGAAAATAAAAGAAATAAACATCCAGGAACTTCAATCAAAATGTGTTGATCTACTTGCAAAAACATATTTGGAATTGGGACAAAAATCAGATGCTGAAACAATGATCACTTTTGCACAAATACTTTCAGAAGATCTGCAAGAAAATTTCCAGAATTTGACATTTGAAGATATTATTCAAGCATTCAAGCAAGGTGTCAGAAACACTGATGACTTTCATTTGAATGTCAAAACATATTTCAAATGGATAAAAGCACATAGACAAATCATTTGGGACAATATGGATCAAACACCAGAAAGGATGGACAAGCGTTTAAAATATAGATCCAGAAATGGAACTGGTTTGAAAAAATTATCAATCAACAAAAATTTAATATCATGACAACAATCATTTTTCCAATTTTATCATTCACAATGATCTTTCTTTTAGGAATAGTCATTGGAATTTATATTTCATCACAAATTGAAAAGCACATTGACAAAAGCATTCAAAAGGTTTCATCCAAATATTTCACATATAAGGATCAAAATGGAAACACTTTGAAATGTCCAGTTCAAAATCATACTTTGGAAGATCATGTGACATTGAGGGACATTCAAAAAACAAAAATCAAATTGAACAAATATGAATATGATTATTTGATCAAAAACATTGAAGATCATTTGAACACTATTGGTGAAACATATGAAGAAAATGAATATGTCCAGGAACTTTTCAAAAATTTAATAAATCAAAACAAACAAAATGAACAAGCAAAATCAAAAACTGATGGAAAACATTCAAAAACTAGAACAAAAAGAAAAAAGAAAAGTCAATCATAATCTTGAAAAAATAGTGATTGCAGTTTCTGGACCTTTGAATGTTGGTGTCACAAGAACTGATGCATCAACTGGATATAATTATCAAGATATTGATCAAACAACTGGAAAGATGGTATTTCTAGCAAATAAAGAAAAATATGATCAATGGGAAATATGGATGAAAGAAAATGATCAATGGGATGAAGTTGATGAAATATATATATATGACAGATATCACAAAAGTGGTGAAGATATGATTGAAAGGTGTTCAATGATGATGCATGAATTTTCACACACTATCACTTTGAAGGACAAATTCAAGAAATGTTGGTTTGGTGGTGAAGTAAAAGGTTGCAAACTTTGGACAGAACATGCACTTGATCCAGAAAACAAAGCATGGTTGTAAAGAAAACAATGTTGAAAAATAAATCAAACAAAGGGAAATGAATTCCTTGACTTTCTTAATTTTGGAAACATGAAACATGCAACTTTGGAATGTTGGAAAAAGATGTGGTCAAAAGAAAAAGATGATCCAGATTCAATTGCAAGATATTTCACAATCAAAAGAAATGAAGAAGGTGAATTGATTGAAATATACTACATCTATAAGTTAGAAGATCACATTAAAGATGAAATTTTGACATTTGAAGAAGTGATTGATGTGATGAAAAATGAAAGGTTGAAGAAATTGAAATATATTGGTCCAAAAGAAAAAACATATGTTCCAGTTTAAGATCTGGATCTTTCACATTCAATTGATTCCACCAAAGATCACAATCAAATTGTGAAAGCAAAGATTGAATTTGAATTGAATGATGATCAACTATCAAAGGATCAGTTGAAAATCAAATTGATTGAACATATCTTTGAAATGATGGAACTTTGGACAAAAGGTGAAAGCATCATCACAATTGAGTTTGAAACAATAAAAAAAGAAAAAAATGAAAATATTCAATATGATCCTGGGGTTGTCAATTAGTGTGATTACACTTCCATTGATCTTCATTGTCTTTGTTGCATCATTGATCTGGTATATGATCAAAGAAGTGATTAAGAACACAAAACAAACAGAAAAGGATGATGATGTTTTGTATTCATGTTGCAATGATGAAATGACTGGTTTGTATCGTGATGTGATGAGGTGTCCAACATGTAAGGAATCACAATGAAAGAACAAGAACTTCAAGAATCATTTGTGAAGTATATATCACTGAAATATCCAGGAACAAGATATTGTGCCACACTTGGTGGAATAAGGACCACAATGAAACAAGCAATCAAAGCAAAGAAAGGTGGATATGTAAAAGGAACACCAGACATCCAGGTGATGTCAGCAAGGGGTGGATTCTTTGGTTTGTTTATTGAATTGAAAACATTGAAAGGAAGGGCAACCAAACACCAGAAGGAATGGATCAATGATCTTCTTGCTGCTGGTTATTATGCAGAAGTATGCAAAGGAATAGATCAATCAATGGATTGTCTGGATAGTTATATGAAACTAAAACAAACAAAGGTTTGTCAATGATGATATGAAAAGGACCAAAAAAGAAAATAAGATCAAGAAGGAATTGAAAAAGATATATGCAGACATTGCAGAAGAAAGACCACACTACTGCACTGGATGTGGAAGATCAGATGTTCCATTGTCACATTCACACATCATTCCAGTATCAAGAAGAAAGGATTTGCAATTGGTCAAGGACAACATCACATATCATTGTTTGAGTATGGGTGGACAATCAAACAGAAGGGGTTGTCATGAAATGTGGGAAACCAGTTCTGAAAGATCCATGTTGTTGGACTATCATAAGAATATGGAATATATATTGGAAACAGATCCAGAGTATTATTTTTTGATCACTGAATAGTTCCAAAAAAAAGGGTGTATGTGTTTGAAAAAATGAAACACACCTATGATGTTTTAGTATAATATAAAAAGAATATAAACAAACAAACAACTGACTGATCATGCCGACACTACCAAAGACCAGAAATAAACCATGGGTGATTCAGAGGGAAAGAAAAAATCCTGGATCAAGAGGATTCAAAAGAAACAACAATGACAAAGATGTTTATAGGTCCAGGCAATGGAAGGCAACAAGACACCACCACATACAAAGAAATCCAATTTGCAAGGAATGTTTTGAAGCAGATGAAAGAGTTGTTTCTGGGGTGGTCGTAGATCACATCACACCGATCAGACAAGGTGGTGATCCATTTGACTTTGGAAACCTTCAAACATTGTGTGAACATCATCACAATATCAAAAGCAGACAAGAAAAAGACACCATCACATACACAAGGGACACCATGTATGGATAGAAAAAAAAAAAAAAAAATTTGTTCAGAAAAAAAAATGCACAAAAAAATCTTAAAATGTAAATAACAGGAAGC
>Ga0209337_1001473_pt1 | contig 17802 bp, 16 predicted proteins | sample LinPmetageLP53_FD_184044 | JGI IMG/M metagenome (GOLD analysis project Ga0209337, IMG submission 184044) | Marine viral communities from the Pacific Ocean - LP-53 (SPAdes) (version 2) | ecosystem: Environmental > Aquatic > Marine > Oceanic | place: Pacific Ocean | collected 2010-02-08 | reverse complement strand
AAAAGCATGTATTGAATCATTGCCAAAAGCAGGATCTGTACCAAAAACTAAAGTATCGTTACATTGTTTTACAAAATAAGAACCATCGTTACCTTGCCACAAAGATCCTTGTAGTCCATCACCATATGCATCTTTAATTGTAAAAAATAAAGGTCCTTTAGGTATCCAAACTGTTTCTTCTATAGTAGAATAGATAGGTTGTGTTCCGTATCCTGATCCTGATGCATGTATAGTACCATTTGAATCTGTTATATCCCAAGAAGTTTCTGAAGGATACTGATCTAAATTAATTATAACTTTAGCAGATACTAATTGTGGTGGACTAGGTGGTGGACATGGATATATTGTTACAGTAGTATCTCTTTGAAAAAATGAACCTACTACAGGATTCCAATCTATTATAGCTCCTTGACAAGTATTACCCATTTTAAAAGAAGCAGGTTGAGAAGACATCCATCCATCTCCAAAGCTATCTCTTAAACTTATAGTATAACTACCACTATTAATAGCTATAATAGTATCTAAATATTCATATTGAGTAGTTGGTTGAAAAAACATAGAAGTATCCCCATAAGCATTAGATACCATAAAAAAGTTAGACTCTGTTGGTGCATAAAAATCAAATTGCACTTCAAATCTAACCCAAGAATCTTGGCTAAGTAATACTGTTGGTAATAATAATAATACTAATAATAACTTTTTCATTTAATTTTAAATTTATTGTCTACCCAACATTTATAATAATACAATCCCATTATTAAACCAACAGCTATTGCACCATCAATCCAATTAGCTAATTCTTTATAGCCTTGTTTTTGCCACATGTCTCCTAATACTTCCATTAAAAATCTGACATTATTTGTTCATTAATAATATTTTGTAGCTCTTTTCTAGTTGCAAGCATTTTAAAACTAAGATCTGCTTGAAATCTTTTTATTTCTTCTCCGTCTTTAAAAATAATAATAGTAGGTACTATAACTATTTTATGTTTTTGTTGCAGTTTTATTTCTTTTGTTATATCAACTTTTGCAATATCACAATCAGATAATTTTACTAGCCATTCAACTTGATTTGCATTATTCCATTCTGCATTAAATTCTGTAACAACTATTTGTGCACTTACTGTACCCGCCCACATTACAAAAAGTACTATAAGCAAATAAATACTAAATACTTTCCAAGTGGTTTTTGTGTTTTCCATTATCTGTTATATAATTTGTCTTCTATTTTTTCTAAAGACTTTTTTATTTCTTCTACATCTTTCTGTGTAGTCATAATAGTATTACGTATCATTTGGTCTTTCATATCAAACTCCATTCTTGTTACATCAGGTGGTGGAGGTTCAGGAAGTTTTCTTGCCTCGTCTATATCTGCTTGCAATGTAAACCACATACCAACTAAGGTAGCTATCAAAAAGGCCACCGCTCCTAACGTTTTTAGACTTAATTGTACAGCTGTATCTTCGCTTAGTTCTTTTGCCATTATAGTTCAAATCCAAGGTTAAACAACATAAATCTAAATTTTTTAGCTGTGCACTCATCAGTACAAAATAAGCAAGCTTTAATTTCTAAAACTGTAAATGTCCCTAGTCTAAAATTTAACTCGTATTTTTGCTTTTTATTTCCGGCAGCATAACCGTTTATCCAGTTTATCATAGTTAACGTTTTCCTCCAAAGTACGCTTCTGCGTGTCCTTCAGAAATTAATAATTGATTTAAGTTTACGACTTCATTTTCTATTTCTATAAAAAGTTCTCCTAAACATCTACCAAACTTTCCTGAGCCGTGAGATTTTAAAGTAATACAAGAACATGTTGTTAATAGTTCTTGAACTCTAGCTTTTGCAGCAAGTCCTAATTTCTTTTCTTCTAAATTTCTTGTTCTAGATTCTGGAGTATTTATCCCCATAAACCTAATTCTTTTTTTAACATGTACATCAAATCCTAGATCAATCATAGCATCTATAGTATCTCCATCAATAACTCTATCTAATGTAATTACGTATGTATACATTAAATTTTTATTGTTTTGTTTGCGTGAGATCCATCACAGTTATTATCTTTATCTTTTGTTTTACCACATGCACATTTATTCATTTCTCTTGTTTTTAAAATATTATATAATTAATTCCAAATTTAAAATCGTACCACTCTCTATTCCAATACTTATTGTATTTACTTTCTACAAAAGCACCTAAATTTTTACTGTACTTATATCCAAATATTAAACCACCACTGTAATCTAGCCATTGACTACCCTCGTATTTATGATAGGAGTAATCGTTACCCCCGTCTAGATGATATGGCATAACGTTAGCCCAAATATGAGTCCAAAAGTTTTTCTTATAATGATAAAAATCAAATCCTATTACTACAGAGTGTTGTATAGCATTGTCTAATTCATTTCTTTTTCTTTCTGAGTAATCAGCTAATACTTGTGGAATAACAAGAGCTTCCCATACAGCAGTACTAGTAGCAACTACATTTCCAGATGGGTCAGTATATTCATTTGCATATATATCTACATTATAACCTTCTTGTATAGCTAAATACGTATAATGTAAATTACCATTATCTAATATCCAATCTGCTAAAGGATTATATCCATAAGGTTCAGATAACCTTTGGGCAAGACCAGCATTAAAAGAAAACTTTCTATTTACTTTATATCTATATCTTTGTGATGTTTCAAAGTATTTAATATCAGCAAAACCGTCTTCTAAATACTCACCTTTTAATATATACTTATTTTCTACATATCTAATAAAGTGATGCTGATCTAAATAATCTACACCTTGTTGTCTTTTATAATTAGCTTCAAATAAAAATTCTAAACCAGATACCTTACCTACATTAGCACCATCTGACCAACTAGTTTCTGTACCATCATAAAACGTATTTGCTCTATTCTCATACCCAAATCTAGCTATTTTTCTAACTCCTAAAGCTAGATTATAATCATAAGGTGTTCTAATAACATTTTGTTGTAGTAGCCCTGTATTAACAGAGAATACATCTTCATCAGATAAAGATGTACCTCCGTTTACAGATGCATAAAATGTAGAAAATTTAAAAGCTTTTTTAAAATCTATTTGTCCACAACATTTTTTTGGTGCGGCACAAGATATTAAAATAACTAATAATATTAATGTAAATAATTTTCTTTTCAATTTATCTAAGTATTTGTAATCCCATTATTTGGTCAGCTGTTATATTTTCAGGATACATATCTTCAGTAATAGGTGTTACTTCTATTTCAAATTCTTCTGTTAATAATGCATTAACATCTTGAATTTGTTTTTCTCTAACTTCTATTACTTTAGCATTAGCTTTTTTTAATTTTTCTACTGCTGCTAAAGATTTTTTATCCGTCTTATTGTCATAAACTTTCATTTTTGAAACTAGCTCCGCAAACTCTGGGGTAGCTGCTAAGATTCCATCTAAATGTTTTAGAGATTCTCTTAATTTTAAAATGTTATCTGCAACTGCTATTGCAAATTGTTTATTTTCTACTTTTGTTAATTTTGGTAAATGATTTGATAAATTTACCCATTCTCCATTCTTTGCTTTAATTGTTTTCATCGTCTATTATGATTTTATTAATAATTAGTTAATCACTAAAAAGTGAATTTTGCTGGCTGTTGTTGATGTTGATCCAGTAGCCGCTGGATTGTGTATTGATATTTTAAAACTACCAGTTGCTAGCGTATGCGTACATGCAGTTAGCTGTGCATTGTTAGTTGTATTTTCATCTTGCATTGTTATTAAAATAATTGAATTAGCAGTTACTGTACTATTTGTAACAGTAAATTCTGCATTAGTTGCAGCCGCTAAGGCTACTGCTGCTAATGTTATTTTACCAGAAGTTGCATTAATTGTAACTCCTGTTGTATGATTTGTTTCTTGTGTAACAGTTCCTGTTCCTGTGTGAACAATTCCTTTATCTGCTTGGGTAATAACTAAATTACCTGTATTTATTGTTACATTTTGCCCTTCTTTTTCAACTGTTAATCCTGGAGTAGCTGTACCTGCTGTGTAAGTTGATAATTTTACTATACCATCTTGAGTTCCTGCAGTATCTCTACCTGCTGTAATAAGGACACTACCTCCCTGTCCATTACCTGATGCAGAGCCTGCAATTAAATTTAAATTTCCTGCTCCTGCACCAGCACTAGAACCTGACTCAATTGTTAATGCTTGTCCAGCTGTACTTGAAGTAGTAGCTGTAGGTTTAATTGTTGGTGCATCTGTGTTAGTAAATCTAATTCCTCCTTTAATATTTAATGTATCAGCAAATGCTGCGGTAGGAGTACTTTGACCTATAAATACTTTACCAGCATTATCTACTGTTAATCCTTCTGCTGTTCCATCTCCAGAAATAAATGCTGTACCTCCAACTAAATCTACATTATAAGTAGCATTGTTAGCTGCATTACGCATGTCTATATTTGCTTCTGCATTTGTAATTGTAGCTGCTAATGTAATAGCTCCTGCTGCATTTGTAATTGTCATACCAGAACCTGCAGTTAAAGTTGCTACTGATGGGTATCCAGTAGTTGCATTACCTATTAGTAATTGTCCATTTGTAGACATAGCTGCTGTAGCTGCAATTGTATCTTCAGCACTTGCATAAAGCATTGCACCTTTAGCTATTGTAGATATTCCAGTACCTCCATTTACTACAGGATTTACACCTGTAACTGTACCTGTAAAATCTATACCACTTATAAATCCAGATGTAGCGTTATTACATAAACTAAGATCTACACCAGCTTCTAATACTGTTAACACAAGATTACTAGAAGTTGTCCCTACAGTTAATAAACCTGTATCACCACTCTTTATTCCTTTAAATGCTATTTGATTTTTATTTGTTAGTGTTGCACTATTATATAATGCTTCACTGCTAGTTCCTGCTGTAGATACAGATGGAAATAAACTTTCTACTGTTAATTTTTTTGATTGACCTGAGTTACTACTTGTAACAAGTAAAAAATCTGTACTTGCTACACTAGTTTTTGCTAAGGTTCCTAAGTCTGTTACTTTTGCCATATTATTTTTTTTATATTTCTAAACCGTTAATCCCATCAATACTTAATCCGCCTGTTCTACCTCTGTTTGATGCTGGAAAAGATCTAGTGTTTTTAATTACGTTTTCATCTACTATATTGCAGTCTATACAAAACTTAGCTACAAATGTATTAAATTTATCTAAATAATTTACATTATTTGGAAATGAACTTATCTGTAAACCTGCTATACATTGTTGCCAATGTCCAGATTTTGCTCCTTGAGATGTTTCAGGGCTATAGCATCCAAATGTACAATTACTTGTTGGTGGAACTACTTCATATATATTACCACTAGGCATTTTTATAACATCTCCTAAAAACAAAGTATTTCCAACTACAAAATATAAGCTTGGATCTGTTATTGTAGTTCCTTCACCTGGGTTTATAATTGATCCTGCAAATGCTTGATCGTTAGCTCCTGTTTTAGGTCCTCCTATTATCCACTTTGAAGAGCACGTAGTTAAGCTAGAAGGATTTGCCGTTGACATGTCTGCACAGTTGTATATACATTTAGACCCTCTTTTACTTATTAGATATTCTATTAAGATAACTTTCCAAGCATTCATTATAGAACAGTCATCTGCTTGACCAGTAACTAATTTATTATAATACTGAAATCCATTTTTTGCTATACATGCTTCTAATAATCTAATTAATGAATTAGTATTACCAGGTATACACGGGCTTACTACTACTGGGTATTTACATGAACCATCATCAAATGCAGCGTTTGGATTAAAGTTTAAAGCATTAGGATCTATACATCCCCCATAAATACATGACCCATCATCTAGTGTTGCAGCTGGATCATAGTTACCTGCATTAGGATCGGTACATCCGCATTGTACTGAAGCACTACCTATTGAAAAATTTATTGTTTCTTGACATCCAAAACTATCTGTAATAACAAAATAATAAACTCCTGATGTAAACTGTGAATATGTAAATGTATTAAAATGATTTGGAGAAGTTGCATTACTATGAATTGTTGGATCTGCATATACTGATACTCCAGAATTTGTAAAATATTCTATTGTTTTAGTTTGCCCTGACATTACTCCGTGAGTAAAAAATGTAGTTACTGTTATAGAACCGTCAGCATTTGATCCTGCACAAGCACCAGTAGCATCTGTTGTAACAAAAGTACTTGGAGCTGGTTGTATTCCTGGACTACAAGGATAAAAACAACATCCATCATCTACAGTAGCTACTACAACTTGATTATTACAATTTTTATTATAATTATATGCAACAGGATCAGTACATCCATATGTCCCATATATACATGAACCATTATTAGTATTTGCATTAGGATCATAGTTTAATGCAGTTGGATCTGTACAACCAAGAATTGGTGTTATACAACTACCATCATCACAAGTAGCAAGTGGATTGTAATTTATAGCAATTGGATCCATACATCCGTAGATACAATATATACATCCTTGATTGCAATTTGCTAATGGATCATAATTGAGAGCTGTTGGGTCAGTACATCCAAATGGATCACTTACAACTTGTATAACTGCACTTGTTTGTGTACAGTCTGCAGAATTAGTATATGAGCTTACTAATACTACTCTGTAAAAACCATCATCTACAAAATTAGTAGAAGTTACTGTTGCTCCTTGAGTATATGTAAAAGTATAAAACTGAGCAGTAGGTCCTGAAGGAACATGTGTATTTGTATTTATTGTAACCCAACTTCCTCCATTATCATATTGTAATTCAAAAGTTAATAAGGTTGGTTGAGGGTCACAATTAAAATCTGCTTCTAATTGATTAGTTTGACACTGTCCTGATGGGTTTGTTAATGTAGGTGGGATACAACAATAATTATTTAGTATTGAACACATTGTTGGATTAGACCACCATAAAATATCTTCTGCTACTGGTATTATTAGTGTACCAGGAGGAACATTTGTATTTGTAATAGCTGTTGCATATAAACCACTTGGATGTACACATACATTAATAGGAATTACAAAATAAAATACTTGATAACACTGCTCTACTTCTACTGTAGCATCTGGATCACTAATTGCTACTTTTACAGCGTAATACCCATAATTTATATTTGCACCTATAGTAGCTGTGTTCCAGTTTCCAGACCACCCTAAGTTATTGTTGTCTATTAAACCACCTACTGTAGAAAAATTAGTTAAATCATTAGGACTTGGACTGCTTTGTGCAGCATCCCAATCAACTTTACTACCAGTGTTATAAAATTGTAAAGTATAATCTGCATTTGCCATTCCATTAGCATCTACAACATCATTTATAAAAGGTTGAAATAAAGCAGTTGGATTAATAAAAGCTGTATTAACTACACCATCATTTGAATTTGTTCTGATAGTAGGTGTTGCTATAAATGAATTTATTCCACTTAATGCTATTTCTCCTGCTGTAGGAGCAAGCTGAGAACTAGAATCTATTAAAGTTCCATTATTTGCATTACAATATAAACAAGAACCATCATCTACTACTGCATTTGAATTATAATTTAAAGCTGCTCCATCATTTGTACTAGCGTTATTATCTGTACATCCTGCTTGACCAACTCCATCTTGTACACACACATCTATGTATGCATAACAAGGAACTGTACTATTTGCTCCATTTACACTTTCGTCTCTTACAAATATTCTATAACATCCTGCTATAAGACCTGTAGTAAAAGTACCATTATTTGTACTAGGTGGAATTAATGTTGATGTAACACTATTAGCAGTAACTTGTAAAGCTGGAAGACCTGCAAATGCTGAACTTTGTGTTGTAGTAACTGCATCTTGAGCTAAATCTTCTTGAAATCCAAATGTAAAAGTATTAACATAGTCTTGATTTCCTAGTGGATGAGTTGCGTATCCAGCCCCTAAAACAACTGGATTTGCCATTGAGCCAGTACCTAAACCTCCAATACTAGTAGCATTTAATGCTTGAATTGTCCACGCATATCTACCATTACCTGTTTCGTTTCCAGTAGCTGTTCCTATTCCTCCTATACTATAAGTTTGATTTGGAATTGGTGTTGATCCTGAAAATCCTCCATCTAAAACTGTAACCTCTATTATTCCATCACTTCCTCCTTGTGTTGTTACATCTACAACTGTTGCTTGTAAGGACAGACCATTACAATCTGTACAACATGTGTTTGGATGATTTTGTGTTACAAAAGTTCCAAGACTAGGATTTGCAACATAATTAATTGGAGCTATTAAATTAGTACCACTACAATCTACTCCTGTTAGTAACCAGTGATCAGTAGATCCTTGATCAGTACAAACTGTAAATGTTGGTCCCGGTGGTGGTGCTGTTGTACAATCTGGAGTATCTTCTGAATATACGTGTACGTCTGCAAATCTAAAACCAACTCCAGTATTAGCAGCATCAAAAATATAAGGCATACCAAACCCAATTAACATTGATTGTTGTAGTAAGTTTCCTTCTAACCAATCGTATGCATTACCACTTACGTTATTATTAAAATAGTCACTAGCATTAACTACATTACCTGTTCCTGGAGTAACATTGTTATTTCCATCAATGTTTGTTATAAGACCTTTATAATATTGTTCTCCTGAAAAATCTTGTTCTTGATTACCAACTGTTCCAAAATTAAATGGTCCATCATTAGAATCAAAAGCCCAGTCATAATATTTATAATTATTCCAAGTAAGATTTTCAGCATAACCAGTAGGCATTGTAGCATTATTACCATTTATTGTTTTAAAAAATCCTGCATAAATGTAATCATCATGATTATTTCCAGTGTATCCAATAGAAACATCACTTACTGATGTGTGTACATGTCCTGAAGTTCCATCTCCTAAACATCCGTCTGCTCTTACTGAGTTTGTATACGAAGGATGACTAGCACTACCATGACTAAGATCTAGATGTGCTGTTCCTGGTAAAATAACTTCAAACTCTCTAGAGTCTCCTCCTGCCCAAGTTATTCTAATTTTTCTTTTAAATGGACAAAAAGGTAAAGCTGTTCCTAAGTTTTCGTATTCTAAATATAATTGTTTTGAACCTGTAAAAGTTGGGTCAGCTAATTCATCACCAGGTTGAAATGAAAGTATAGCAACTGATCCTAAATTATAAGGTTCTATCTCATAATTATTACTAGTTGTTGTAAAATATGGTGCTCCGGGTGAATTAGAAGGTGTTACATCACTAATATCTACAACTTCATCAAAAGCTGGATCTATAGTAAGTGCACCTGTAGTTGAATCTTCTGCTGTAACATAAGCATTTACCTGTATTCTTATAAATGCTGCTGATAAACTACCTGATGGAACATAAGGTCCTGCATGTATTTGTATATGCTTAGCTAATCCTGGAGGTGGAGGTGCTCCAAACATTTGACCTCTTCTGTGTTGAGAAGGTCTACCTACATATGGAGTTACTCTTAAATTAATTTCTCCATCACCCTGTACTACATCTCCTTTTATATCTGGTGTATCAGATTGTATTTTTGTATTAGAGCTGTAATTTACAGCTGTTCCAATAGCTCCGCCACCAGAGTTTTCACCTGATGATTCTCCAGAGTTAGATGAACTTTTTTCTGATGATTCTTCAGAAGATTCTTCTTGACCACCACCCGCTTCTCCTCCGTATCCTTCTCCTTCTGGGTAGTAAAATATTGGAAAGTATTTAAACATATTTTATTTGTTTAGCAATCGCATCCGCAACTATTGTCACAAACTTCTCTTGCTTTAGTATATTTATTATTTGCGTCTGTAATATATCCTGCTTTTAATGTAGTACCTACAACATTTGATTGTTTTAATGAGTACTCAGCAGATTTTAATAATAACATAATCTTTTGAGCTTTTGCTAAAACTGAAGAACATTTTGCACAATCACATGCACAGTCTATAAGTTCATTGGTTAATTTTGTTAGACAGCAATCAATATCACAATTAAGTAATACAGACTTTCTGTCCATTTCTGCTCCATTAATGTAGGAGACTATGGTTACAATTCCATTAGTTATAGATAAATCAGAAACTAATAAAGGATAAGTAACAGGACCGCTTGAAGCAGTTACTGTAAAACTTGGAGATGTTATATTTAGTATGCTTTGTCCTGATGCATTTAATGCGCTAAAAGTTAAATTAGCACTAGTACTAGCACTATAATAATCTGCAATTATATTTATCTGCTCGCATGTATTAGATGCTGCAACTGTTAAAGCCATAGTTTATTTTTTTAAGATTAAGAAAAAAAAGACCAGCAGGGGGACAATACCCCCTGATAGTCTTATTTATTTATTTACTAGTCTACTAGTATGTACTCAACAATAATGTCAAGTTCTGCTGTACCACCAGTTAAAGCTGCAGTACCTACTGCTACTTTAATTGCTGTTCCATCTGAAACTGCTGCTGCGTCTTCTACAACATCTTCTCTAACTACAAAGTTTGCTGTATCTAATTTTGCTTTTGCAATTGCTGATGTTGTTGTAACACCACCTGCAATAATTGCAATTGTTGCATTACCACCTGATGCAACAACTCCTCTTGCAATTACAGTTGTTGATGTAATAATTGAGCCTGAAGGAATTATTGATGTAGTAGCTAAAGTTTGTGTAGCTACAGTAACACCATCAGATGCTAAATATTTTGCATAAGCGTTTCCGTATTTTACTTCTCTATTTGCCATTTTATTTAATTTTTAAAGGTTAATAATTAAAGTATTACAGGAGCAAATGCACCAGTAAAATACCCATTAAGTTTATTTTCTACAACTAAACTATCAGCATCACCTGCTACTAGTCCAAGAGTAAGTTCAATTAAGTTATCTACTCCGTGAATTTGTGAAGAAGAAGAACCATCTTTAGTTGCTGTAATATTATACATATCGTATAAAGTACCTGTAGCTACTTGATTAGCTGGCTTAATAGGAAGATTACGTCTTTCGTAGTAACCATATTGAGATCCCATTAATGTATCTTCATATTCTTGTAAATAGAAACCATCACCAGATCCTCTTGATCCTGCAGTTTGTGCAGTTTCAGCCATTGTAGTTCCGTTACCGTTACCATCAATAGCTTCAAAAGATAATTCCATTTCTACTAAATTTTCTTGAACTGAACCATCAGCTTTAGTTTCACCTTTTTTAAATCCTGTAAAATCAATACTTGTACCATTGTTAGTAATACTATTTACCCAATGAGGTAAATCAGCATTAATAGCTGTAGTAAAAGCTGTACATTGCTCCGTTGGAGTATTTGTAGCATTAGGATCTACAGTAATAGTATATGATTTACTTTGAAATGGTGAGTTACCATTTGTTTTATTCATAACTTTTAAAGTGTGTTGTCCAGCTGCAACTGCATTAGTAGCTAATGTAGCTCTTTTTACTTGTGCTGTTTGAGCAGCTCCTACTTTTCCGCTATAATCTACTACATCTCTTCCGTAAAACCAAGGAGTTGCAATATTTTTTCCATCAGATCCACCAGATAAAATTCTAATTTGAGGAGCTGTTACAAATGTATCCCCAAGTACTAATTCTGTTGGTCCTGATTCGCTCATTTTTTGTACGGAAACTGCACCATCATCAACTAACCCATTGGTTACGCCAAATGCTGTACCATCTCCTACGATTAAATGTCTTGCCATTTTTTTATATTTTTAAATTAATAATTATTCATTTTTATTTACCTCTATTTGATGAGTTTGATACCTTGGATCTGAGATCCCTTCAAGTATACTACTCACTGTCATGTCCACTATCTCTTGATGACAGTGTTCGGGTAATTCACAACTAATCCCCAAAGATAACGAAATCTTAGAGGGTTTTCTTATGTATGTTATTTTCAAAGCGTCTATTATAAATATATCACTCGTGTACATATCTATAGCATTACCACGTACTGTGTATAATGGGTCTGTGTGTTTGGTTGTATTAAAAGGATCTGTTAGCAATGTAAAAATATCATCTTGCTGTGCAAAAGTGCTACTAACTGTAACTTCTACAGGATCTGAATTTAATACTCTTTTTTCTTTTAAATTTGCTGCTGAATATAAAGGAGTTTGGCTTTGTAGATGTGATCCTCCAGAAGCTACATTAACTAAAGTTGTTACTGTACCTACTGATGCATCCCACTCTAACCAAGAAAATACATTTGGATCTGGAACTACAATAAATTGTCCTTGATAGTTCAATTCTCCAAACTGTTCCCAGTATATTGAAAAACCTGTTCCTGGGTTATCTAAGATATTTCCTTTAACACCGTTTATATCTTGTGGAAATGTGTAGCTATTATTGTTTTGCCAAACTATAGCTTGTCCTTGTGTTAAATCACTAGCGTCTTCATACATTACAATTGAATCTGCAATTGAAGAATTGTTATTACAAACAAATGAATCTAAAGAAATAGTAAAAAATAATACAGGTGTAGGCTCATTTAAAAAATAATCTATTTGACTACAGCTATCGTTTCTATGAACTCTAGCTAAAGTGTTAACTAAATATAAATAGTCAGGAGGTAAAATAAAAGAATCAATAGAAAACTTAACTCCTAATTGTTCTTTAAAATTTACAGAAGCTTCATACTCTCTTACTAATGATCGTAAATCATCAATACGTTTTTGTGATTCTTCAAATCCTTTCCTATACTTATTATTTTTACCGTACTTTGTATTAATAAATCTCATTTGAGACTTATTTAATTCTATATCTATTTCTTGAGGTAAAAGCAAATCAGCTTGGAGTGAATTTATTTTATCCACTCCTTGCTGTATTGCTAAATGCATTTCTTGTACATTCATATTATACTAATGATAATTCTTTTAGTTTAGCTCTTAATAATGTTAATTTACCAGAGTTCTTTTTATCTTTTAAGAATACAACTGTATCTTGTGTTGTATCTCCTAATGTTTCATCAATAAAAATAATCTGATTTCCTATTTTTCTTAAAACTCCAGCTGTAACCATTTCTTCAATTTCAGCTTTTAATTCTAAATTCTTATCTGTAGCAATTCTAACAAATTTCTTTGGATTAGCATTTTTAAGTTCATACAAAGAATTTTCAATTTGTTCTACTGTCATTCTATCAGGATTAGTATTAGAAATTAATCTTAATACTCTCTTCATAGATTTTTCATTAGAAGACATTTTAATAAATTCTTTATCTGCATCTTTTTTCATTTGTATTTCATTATTCTTAACTTTATCATCTCGTGTAAGGTCTTGAATATAAAATCTTTTATCAAAATCTGCTTCCATTTCTTTTTTAGTCATAGCTACATGCGGATGTTTTAATGCAAACCTATATTTAATATAATCCATTATACTAAGAGGAGTGTCATTGTCATCCATACCTATTTCTAGTTCTACCCCAGTAAATCCAACTGGTATTGTAAGTTCTGCCCAAAATTGTTTAGAATGTTTAGGCCAATCATTGTGCTCTGGGCTAACATCTAAAATTCCTTGCATATACTTTTTTTCTTCTTCAGGGGTAAATCCTTTTAGGGGTTGTCTATTTACATAAACGCTGCTTAGTTTATATATAGCTTCAGCTCTTACTGCTTTAGGCAAATGGTTTAATAATTCCTTTTGTCTAAGTGTTACTTTTTTACTCATAATAATAGTTCTTTTAAAGTTTTAATTAAGTGGATGTAAAGAATAACTCTCCGTATAATAATTTAATCAAAGCTATGGGGGATTGCTCCCCCACAACCTTAATCAAAAACCAATATATAGACGCAAATTAATGCCTATGTTAAGATGCTGTACAAGTGATGTCTAAAGAAGTATCAAATCTCTTAAGAGCGATACCTGCAGTTTTCAACATATGTACAGACGCCCCGTCCACATCAGAAGCTCTAGCGGAAGTTGAATCAAATCCTCTAGGGACTACAGATCCAGCTACACACCATCTCATTGCTTCACGACCTTTCTTAGAAATCATCTGAAGGTTATTTTGACCATCATAATTTGATTGATCAACAAATACCATTCTGTAAGATTCTAGAGAGTATCCTGTAATAGGGTGTTTTGCACGAGCTTGCGCTACGGCACCATGATCAAATAATGGTAATTTTACCACGTTGATTGTGTGCCCATCTACATGCTCATAGGATGTGAAGTATCCAGTTAATCCTAGGTTACGTCCTGAACCTGTGATAAATCTGTTTTCTCCACCTACTTTCCAAGATCCAGAAGATCCTGAAAAATGATTTTTAAGAGCTTCATCAAATTCTCTTGCACCACCAGTACCAGTATATAAAGTTACTTGTTTAGTTGCTGCATCAGTCATTCCGTAGAATAAGTCTCCAATGATGTTCTTAAGTTTAGCTTCAGTCATTACAGAGTAAGTGTCAGTATTAACAATTTGCTCTAAAAGACCAGGACCAACGATTACAGGCTGTCCATTCTCATCTTTCATGTGAGTATGTCCGTTTGAATCGTAAGTTTTTTGTCCATACCAGTAGTACATTTCACATTCTTCTTTAAAGTCAAGCATGTGTAAGTACTCCTCATAGTCCATCCAAAGTTTAGTAGTAGATCCACCTTTAGTTGGTAGAGCAAATTCTGCTACAAAATCTTTAGCGTTTCCAGACATGTGGTAAGATTTTCTAACTGTAGTTAGTTTGTTTCTTACTAAGCCTGGAGTTTCCCAATTAGATGCATTACCTCTAGAGAAATCAACTCCTACAGGTGCATACATTTGAGCCCAAAGCGCTCCTGCAGTAACATCTGCTGCTGCAACTGTTGCTGATGGTGCTGGGTTTACTAATTGTAAAGTGTATTTCCATTGAGATCCTCCAGCTACTTGCTGTGGCTCTTTCATAATACGTGCTTGAGTACCTGCTTGAGATACTAATACGTATGGGAATACAAAGTGTTTGTCTGGGAAAGTAAGCTCGAAGCTTGCTCCTCCTAAACCAACATTTGATGTGCTAGTCATTGTTGCTGCTACTGGTCTCGTTCTCAATCTATGTGTTGCCACACGATATTCATACTCCAAGCGATCAATAGACTTTGTGTTTCCAACACCTTCTGTTAAGAAAGATAGTGGAAATCTTTTGTCATCTTTACCTGCTAAATGAGTAATAATTGGAGACAGTTCAGTAGGTTTAGATAACAATGCATTAGCAAGACTGTTCATATCAGTCATTTGCGAATCATTGTAAAACGTCTTTTGGACGCTTATGTTTGTTCCATTTACTGCCATTTTATAAAATTTATTATAGGGTACCTATTTCCCTGTTTAGGTATATCTTTAAATATTAAGATCTAAATTATCTAAATCAAAGCTTTTTCTTTTTCTTGTTTGTTTACGAGCACTTTTTACAGTCTCTTCATTTTTAGATATTTTTTGTCTCAATGTTTTCGTAGCCGTTGTTTTTGCTTTCTTGTTTATAATGTCTTCTAGATTAAATCCCTTGTACATTAAGTAATCTATAGCCAACTTTTTTTCCATTTCAGCTTCAGAGTGATCTATATCACGCTGTGTGTAACCCTCTTTAGTTACCGGCTTCGAGAGATAGTTAAAGAATTTTGATTTTTCTCTTTCTGGAACTTGCAATCCTGCAAATTCTTTTGATTCTTTAATTGTCTCTTGAACTCCATTCCAAAACTCCATTTGCTGGTCTTGTTGCTTTTGTAGTTCTGCTTTTTGTTGTTCTACTAAACTTTCTTTTTGCTGTGCTTGTACTTTACCTAAAGCATCTTTAGCTGCATTAGCTTTAGTAGCTAACTTACCAGAGTCTTCATAATCTTCAAGCATTTCTTTAATAAAATCTGAATCATGACCTTTTTGTTGAAAATAATCTGAAAGAATTGCTTTTTGACTTCTCGAGTCATCTTCTGCAATTTCCATAGTATTGTAATCCAAATTAGGATCATAAGCTGTCATAAATTTTTGAGATTCTCCTCCAGCTAAAACATAATCTAAATGTTTTTTAACTAATGGAAATTTCTCAAGCACTTCTTCGATTCTATCATCTGCCATTTGAGAAGCTACGTCTTTAGTCATTTCTGTCAAACCTTCTGCTGTATCTTCATACTCTCCTTCATAACCTAAGCTGTCTAAAATTTCTTGAACAACTGTAGCGTCAACAGGATCAGATGGTTCTTTATCTTCTTTTTTAGCCTCTACTTCTTCTTCTACTTCTTCCTCCTCCTCTTCTTCTTGCTCTTCTATATCTTCAAGTTCAGATTCAGGTGTTTCTTCTTTTACTTCTTCTTTTTCAGTTACGCCTTCGATTGGTTCTATCTCAGCGACTGTGTCAACTCCATCACCTGCAATGACATCGTCAAAGGTAATATCGTCTAGTTGTATTTTTTCATTTGGGTCCATATATATATTGTTTTAATTTACAAATTTAGTATTTAATTTAATTGGTTTTTAATTTTCTATATTTTTACTTTTGTCTTTATTGTATAACACTTGCTATGCATATCTACTTTTATAACCTCCTGTTTTAAAAAGATTTTTAGTGCTTCTATTCCATTTTTTTCTTTCAACAGCTATTTCTTTTTTAGTTGCTTTATCTATATCTACAGTTGTATCTTTACCATCTCTTACTACACTAATTTTACCTTTATGATTTCTTAACCAGTATTGAAACACTTCTTCTTGATTTGGTGGAGTAGTTCTATTTCTAGTTACTAAGTCAAACATATTTCTTCTTGGAGGTCCTCCAAATATCTTATCTCCTATAAACAATCCATCTTGATCTGCTCTACTTAGTGTTGAAAAATCAGGATTTTTTTCTTTTGCAAATTCATTAAGTTCTGGAAAATCTTTTAATTCTTTATCTGTATTAAATAAATTAAAACGATAATTTCTATTTAAAGCTGTACTAGCAGCGCCTTTATCAGACATTTCAAATTGATAAGCACCTCTACCAGGACCATCATAAAGAGTTCCATCGTCTCTTTTTGAAATTTGCTTTTGATCGGCTACATTTAAAGATTCATGGTGTCCAATAGCATTCATTACAAGATTTACCATATTAGTATCTCTACCACTAGTATGTAAATAGTTCATCATATGTTGTCTATAATTTACAGTATTTTCTTCTTCTTCTTCATCATTATCAAAACCTCCTAATCTTTTTTTATTTGAATATACTCCTGCTCCTACACCCATTACTGGCATTATAGCAGGAAGTTTGTTCATTTCGTTTGCTAATAAAGTAAAATTCTTTTTTGTATTATCCATAAAATCAAGGATACGCGTATTACTTGAAAAGCTTTCCTCCATAGGATTTAATACTCCAGAAGGTCTTATTTTATACATTGTTTTTGCACGATCTAATAATTCAGGAGTTATGTTTTGATAATAATTTTTAATTAATTTATCATCTAACATTTGTTGTCTTAGACCATGAACATATGCAGATGGTTCGTGCCCTGAGTCTGTAAAATACTTATATGCTTTTTGATCTAACTCACTTAAATTTTTACTCGGTTTAATACCTTGTATAAGTCTTTTATCTACAGCTAACTGTCTCTTTCCTTGAAGTACATGTCCAACTTCATGTGCAGCAACTCTTCTACCGCTTATACCAGTAAATTTAGTTCCTAATGTTACTGATCCAGGATTTATTTTTCCTCCTATTGTAGTTGGTTTAGCAAAATTAAATGGACTAGACACATCTAACACAGGTTCTCCCTGTTTTAAAAACAAATCATCCATGTTTCTTGGTCCTGGTCTATAAACTGCATTATTAAAATGATAAGAATCATTTGCAATATTTTCTATAGTTTTATTTTT
>Ga0209337_1001472_pt1 | contig 17804 bp, 27 predicted proteins | sample LinPmetageLP53_FD_184044 | JGI IMG/M metagenome (GOLD analysis project Ga0209337, IMG submission 184044) | Marine viral communities from the Pacific Ocean - LP-53 (SPAdes) (version 2) | ecosystem: Environmental > Aquatic > Marine > Oceanic | place: Pacific Ocean | collected 2010-02-08 | reverse complement strand
CAACATATAGCGATATAGCGACATATTGTAGTTCAAGTGGGACGGCAATAGGAGCAATAGGTAGTATAAATAATAACAGATTAGGTTTTTATGCTAATGAGGAGTATTTTATGGTCGCAAGTCCAGCACATAGAAATTATGTATGTTTAGGCAAGGCAGTAGAATATAATAGTGGTATTACTCCATTAACAGCATTACATATAGAAAATAGTGTTAGTGATTTATCAGCACAAGATACAACAATATTAGTAAAAAGCAATTCTTCACTTCACGATAGTCGCCTTACTTTTTCTGTAAATAGTGCTACGGACGGCACTGGTTCGGCACAAGAAATATATATAGAAGGTAATAGTGGTAAAAATTTAAAATTAAAAGCAACCGACGTGCGAATGTATAATACTTCGGGAACTGAAAAATATAGATTTACTGGAGGCAGTCTCCAAGCAATGGGAACAAATTTTATCACAACACGAACACCGCCCACTTCTTCGGGTAATGCTGTTGAAACTAATTTAAGAATTAGTGGAGGGAATGGCACTTCAACTTCTACGGGATGGGGTGTTGCTGGGGGTCAAAGATATTATGTTGAAAGTTTTATACCACCAACGCATACAGGTGGACCTTTTCATACTTGGGTGGAGGATACTGGTTCAGCGAATTTTGGGTGGTCTTACGGTTCTTCATTTTTAATTGCTATGGATAGTTCTTCTAATCTTGTTGGTGCTTCTACTTGGACGACCAGCGACGAAAGGATAAAGGAGGATATAGTTAATGCTGACCCTAATGAATGTATTAACATTATTAAAAGATTACCATTAAAGAAATATAAATATAAAAAAGAATTAAGGGAGAATTGTATTGGGTTTAATGATAAACCTGTATATGGATGGATTGCTCAACAATTCAAAGAAGACCCAGATATGAGTTATTCGTGGAGAACTTATGATAAAATGAAGTATTATGATAAAGAAACAAATAGTCAAGAAGTATATGAAGTAGATAATATTGAAATAATAAATAAAAGTTCTATTAATGCTGTTAGTTGGGGTGCTATAACTGGTTTAATAGATATTGTAGAAAAACAACAAGCAATTATAGATAAATTAACTAATGCTACATCATTCAAAAATTTTAAAGATAGTTTATAATATAATGTATTTAAAAATATGTTTATATATTAATTTAAGAATGAGTTATGTTAATGAAATGATAGATAGTTTAAGTAATAACAATAAAACAAAAGAAGAACTTATTAGTATTATTAAAAAAGAAATTCCTTATGTTGATAAAAAACCTTATAGTCATAATATTATTAATATTCAATTGGAAATATTAGGTAAAAAATATGGAATGGAAGAAGTAAAAAAATTAATAAAAAAAACAAAATTAAAAAATCTTGGTTGGGGTCATATATTAAAAATGAATGAATAAATATATGGAACAAGAATTAAGTATATGCGAAATAGAAAGAATAAGAGCAGAAATAATAAATAGTATGAATTATGAAGAAGAAGAAGAAGAATTATGGTTCTGTTGTTTTCCCAGCAATCTTTTTGGATTTTAACCTTTTTTCATTTTTAAAATTTGTTTTATTAATTCACTTTTTTTTGGAACATAAAATTTTTTTTTTAAAGTTTTTGTTTTTTTTAAAGTATTTTTTATTTTAACATATTCATTTTGTTCTTCGCTAAATAACCAATTATATATGTAAAAAAACATATTATATAATATATGAATATATTAATATGAATATTTACAATAAATTAAATATAGACATTCAAGATAAAATAGATATTCAATACTTTAAAAATTATGTAAAACCATTACAAGATAAAGTAATTGAAGAAGTAGAAATTTTTTTTGAACCAAAATGTATCCAATGTAATAAACCATTAAAATATATTAATTATTATGGGGATATTGAATGGTATATTCGTATTCACGAGTTATGTATTTTATGCGATAATTGGGACGACTGGAATAACGAGAGCAGTAGTGATTTCCATTTTGATTATGAAACCTCACCTTCTTCTATGTCTTCTGTAAGTAATGAAAGCGCCAACACGATTTAATTGTAAAATTTTTTTCTATATATAATGTAAGAATGGAAAATGTTATTGAACCGATGAATGAAACAGACATTCATTTTGAAAAATATATGAAGGCAGTAAAATCCCATAATTATAATGAAAATTTTAATCCAACTATGTTAGATTATACTATTGATGATAAAACTTCATTAAGATTAGAACATATTAAACAATTGAAAAATGAAAGTATAAGAATTGAAGAAATGGCAAAATTATTGAAAGAAAATATACCTTATGATTTTCCTACTGAATTTTTTGAATGGTTGTCAAGAGATATGTTAGGATTAAAATATAAGAAATGGGAGATTGATGATATGAAGCGACAATATAGAATTAAGAAAAAACGAGAATTAAAAAAAGAAAAAGAAAAAAATAAAAAAAAAATAGGAAAACAGAAAAAAAATGAAAAAATGAAAATAACAACTAATAATGAAAATCCTTTTATTTTAAAATTTTAATATTATATAATAATATATGGGAAATATACCAAGTGGAACTAACCCTTTTGCGACTAATGATGTTAGAGGAGATAATTTAAGACAAGAAAGAGAATTAAAAGGAATATTAAATCCAACAGCACCACCAAGACAAAATGTCAGTGGTGAAGCATTTAATCCAGTAGCATTAACAGATACACAATTAGCAGAAATTAATAGAGAACAAAATGAAAAAGGTGGAATAGATTTATGTGTAGGTGATGCTTGTAATGTAAGAAGAAAAGGAAACAAAGTTTCCACTGGCAAGTCCCTTGCCTTAGGTAGAAATGGCGAAGGTGATATGAAAATATCTCCAATTGTTAATCCAAATGAATAATTATCTTATATATATATATAAATGGGACAATCACATTCGGGCGAAGGAATATTTACACAAGCAGATAGAGAACAAATATTAGCGGATATGAAGAAACGAGACCCACAAAAACCAGTAGAAGGAGTAAAAATAACAAGAATAAAAAAAAATCCAAATGAATTTGAACCAGCAAGTATATTTACAGATACACAACAAGCAGAAATGAATAGAATACAAAATGAAGAAGGAGGAAAAGCATTATGTAGAGGTGAAGAATGCGAACCAAATATATTACCAATTGTTAATCCAAATGAATAATTATATTATATATATATATGGATACATTCAAAACAAGGGGTAGTATATTGTTATGTTTGCGTAGTAGGGATTTATCTAATACACCCGAAAATGGTTTTAATTCAAGTGGTAGATTTTATTTAAATGATGCCATAGAAGCAGAACCAAATGAAGTTATGAGTATAAAATTATTAAGTGCTATTATACCTAATTCGTGGGATAATTTATCAACTTCATTAAGTAATAATACATTAATGATTACTGAAAAAAGAATGAGTGATAATGCTGAATTAACATATACTATAACTGTTCCAAATGGTTCTTATAGTATAACTGAATTAAATGATGAATTAACAACATTAATAGATGCTTCTTCTGCGAGTGATGGATATAGTTTAAATTATACATTTTCTTATAATGAAATAAATAATTTGGATACAATAACAAGCAGTAATTTTACAGATTATAATACAACATTTAAATTTAGTCAAGGTAATTCGTGTAGGAGATTTATTGGATTTACAGCAGAAGATAGAACTATAAATTCTGCGAGTGGAATAACAAGTGATAGAAGTGTGGATATTACAGATACATTTAATTCGTTATATGTTAGATTACCCAATTTAACAAGTCAAAAAGTAGTAGAAAGTTTTACTAATCAATACAGTAATATTATAGCACAAATACCTATTACATTTTCTCGTAATTGTTTTATGTCATTTGAACCAAGTAATCCATTTGAGATGGAATTAAAAAATACAACAATATCAAGTTTATTCTGTTTAATTACCTATCAAAATGAAAGGCAAGAGGTAGATTTTCAAAATAACGATTGGGAAATAAATTTAGAAATAAATTTTTATAGAGCGGGTGCTGGAAGAGCAAGAAATGTAAAACGAGAAAAAGAACATTATAATAAACCATTGACTATGCCTAATGTATATTATAAGTATAATGAATTTTTAAGAAAATATAAATTAGAACAAGATAGAATTAGAGAGTTAGGAAAAATTTTGAGAAATAAAACTTTTTGAAAAAACCTTTTTTAAAAAAGTTTAAATCCAAAAGTTTAGTTTAAAATAAAATATAATATATAATATATATGGAGAAATTTAGTGTGTATTTAGATAGTGCTGATGCATTAAGTGGTTCTTCTACACCATACAGAACTGTATTTAATTTAGGAAGTGTATATAATTTTGCTCCACAAGCAGAAAAATATGCTAATGAACCTTATTGTTTTATAAAAGTATCTAATTTTAGTATTAAATATACTGCTTCACAAGCAAATACTGATAATGTTAGTAATATATTAGTAAGTATTAATTCAACATTACCTAATTCTGCTTCTACTGTTATTAATAGTGATGGTGTTGCTTTAAATCAAACTGGTATAATAGCATCTATTCCTACGGGAGCAAGTAATTATTCATATAGTAATGTAGATTATGATAATGAAATGATTAAATGTTCAAATATTTTTAAAGGTAATTTACAAATAGAATTATTAGACCAAAATGGAGCAGTAATGTCAAGTGATTTAAGCAGTTCTAATCCGTTCTGTATGATGTTATGTGTCTATTTTGAAAATAAAGATAATATTGAATATTAAAATATATAATATATATATATGGATAAACCTATTGATATATCTAAATTGTGTTTAGGTAAATTAAGTAAAATTAAAGATACAGATAAGTATGTAAAATTAAAAGAATGTAAAAGTATTAATCCTAAAAAAATACAAGAAAAAACTAACAGTAAAATTATAGGAGAAAAATGTAGAGCATATTTACAGAAACAAGCAAGAACAACTAAAAAAATTACTAAACAAGATTTATATAATAATTGTGAAGCATTACGAGAAGCACAAGGAAAAGGAAAAGGAAAAACAAAAAAAAAAGGAGGAAGAGGACGAGGAGGACGAGGAGGAAGAGGTGGTGGTGGTAAAGGAAATGTTAATAAAATACCTGAAGAACCTAAAAAAAAAGAAGGATTAAATGCTACTGAAAAAAAAATAAAAGATTTAGAAATAGAATGGGGAAAACAAGTTTTAATGGGAAATGAAGAAGGAGCAAATAAAACAGCAGAAAAATTAAAAGAAGAGTATTGTAAAGATACAGCAGAAATAGGTTATAATGTTATAGCGGGAACATTTAATACATTATTTAATTCATTTGAAAAAGGAACATTACCTAATGTTGGTTGGGACGGTGGAAAATATTTATTAGGAAGAGATTTAGGAACATCAATTAAAAGTATTGCTTTGTGTATATATAATCATTGGGAGAAAATAGCAGGAGGGGGTGTTGCTGGGTGGTTAATAGATATAAAACAACGAGTTAGAGAAATATTAGAATATATAAGACAAAAATTAGGTATATGGCAAGGCGACAACAACCCACCAAGAAGAGGTAATCCTCCCGACACTCCCGATTTTGGAGGAGGTGGTGGTGGAGGCGATGATAGACCCCCAAGACCACCAAGACCACCTGATAAAAAAGATGAAGAAGATAAAGATACAACAACAGCACCACCATCAACACAACTACAACCACAAGGACAAGCAACACAACCAACAACAACAGCAGAAGTTTTATTAGCACAACAACGACAACAAATAGGACAAACATATAAAAATTTAGCAACTGGTCAAAGTAAAGCATTAGAACAAGAAATATCACAATCAGCATTAAGAGATAAAGAATTAATGGAGAAAAAAGGTTTAGTTATGACAACAGAAGGAATTATGACACGGGAACAATATGAACAATTTAAAAAAGGAGAAGAAGATTTAAAAGAAGAAGATAAAAAACAAGGTTCATCGTGGAGTGATTTATTTACAGATATAGCAGATGATATAGGTAAAGGTGTAGCAGTAGCGGGTGGAATATCATTACCATTAGCGGGTGTAGCAGATATATTAAGAAATCAACAAGCACCTCCACAAGGATTACCACCTCAACAACCACAAGCACCTCCACAACCACAAAGAGGACAAGGTCAAGAAAGCGGACAAGCACCTCCACAAAGGCAGTCTGCACAGCGAGGTCAAGGACAAGAAACCGGACAAGCACCATCACCTTCATTTGATTTAGGTGAGATGGGTAGAATGGGTATTGGTGGTTTAGCATTAGGAGCATCGCTATTAGGAAGAGGAAAAGCACAACGAGCAGGATTAGCATTAGGTTTAGGTAGTTTATTAAGACCACAAACAGAAGGAGGAGGTGCTATATCATTAGAAGAAGATTTAGATTTAGCAAGAGCAGTAGAAGGTAGTATGTTAGGAGGAAGAGAAGAAGAAGCAGGTAAAAAACCACCACCAACAAGACAACAAATAGGAGAAATGCTGGATACTACAAGATTAAATCCAAATGTGGCAGAAAGAATTAAACAAAGATTAAGAGAAAAATTAACAAAAGAAACACAAACAGAACAAGAAACAACAACAATAGAAACACAAACAGAAGAACAAGAAACAAGTAAAAAACCAACGAGTGGTGCTTCATCAGCAGAACAGAGAGCGTTAGATTGGTTAGGTAGAACAGAACAATACGAAGGACAAATAAGAGATTTAGGAGATATAGGACAACGACAAGCAGAAGCAGTAGTAGGTGAGAGAGCAAGATTTTTAGATGATTTTATGGGACAAGAACAAATGCCTCGTGAATGGGATGTAATGCTTCGTGATTTTGAAGAACAGAAAGGAAAAAAAGAAGAAGAAGAAGAAGATGAAAATTAAAATATTAAATATATAATATGGGACATTGTTGTATGGAATGTAAGCAAAATAAAAAATGTAAAAGTGAATATACAATTGAAAAAACAAAACCAAAAATAAATATGTTTAAATTAGAAAAAAAATTTAGAGCAGACCCATTATATGCGATATTTGGTAAAGATTATATTTTACAAAAAAAAAATAATATGTAATAATATATGGGTTTATTTTCTACACTAATAGGAATTGGAAAAAAAGCATTTGTGCCATTAATGAATTTAGGAAAACGAGCATACGGAGCATTAGGAAGTTTAGGAAAAAAAATAGGTAGTTTTTTTGGTAGAACTCCTAAACAACCACAAGGAGCATTATTTCAAACTGCTCCAAAATCGGGTGGAAAAATGTTTGGTGAAGCGGGAGCAAGTTTAGGAAAAGAAGTTAAACGATTTCCTAAAAGTGAAACTATGTCATTTAATACAAAAGGTAATAAATTTTCACAAGGAGGAGGATTATTTCCACCTAAACCTACACCATATTAATTATTATCTAATGTAATAATATAATGGGATTATTTAGCACTATTTTTGGAATTGGTAAAAAATTAGCAATGCCATTAGCAAATTTAGGAAAAAAAATGTGGAGCGGATTAAGCGGGATTGGTAAAAAAATAAACAATCTATTTAGGGGAAACCCAACACCATTTAAAGGAACACAATATACGGGAACAAAAAATACTCAAAAAGTAGCAGATATGTTTAAAGCACAAAGACAAGCAACAGCACCTCCAAGTATTAGCGGACAAGGAGTAGGAGGTTATACAGCAAAAGGAGGAGGTTTTCAATATTTACCTCCAAGACAACCAGTAGATTTATTAAGTAAAACACCATTTAAAGATACTATTGTTGGATTAGATTTTTAATCTATTATTATAATATAATGGGTTTCTTCTCAGCAATATTTTCAGTTGGTAAAAAATTAGCAGTTCCTTTAATGAATTTAGGTAAAAAAATAGCAACACCAATAGCATCATTAGGTAGTAAAATAGGAAGTAAAATAGGACAAGGTTTTAATAGAATTAGAAATATATTTAGAACACCTCCAAAAAATACAAATTTAACAACTCCCTTATTAGGTGAAATACCTAATCCAAGTCAATTAGATAAGATTGTTAAACTTGGACAACAAATGCCGGTTAAACAATCTTGGCAGACAATACGAGAAAGTGGTAAAGCAATAGGTGGTGTTAGTAAGCGTGGTGCTGGTGGATTAACCAAACAACAAAGAATAGCACAAAGAACTCGTAATATAACTGATGCTGGTAAAAAATTAAATCAAGCAGAATTTTTTGATGATTTCTTAACTATATAATCAAATCCACAAACAACGATTTTTTTTTATCTAAACACTTTTAAAAAAGTGTAAGTCAAAATTTTTGATATTACTAACGATTTAAAAAATCGTAATGGGATTTTCAATCCCTTTTTTTTTTAAAAAGTATATATATAATATGAAAAAGGAAGAATATATTTTAAAGAAATCTAATAGAAAAGGAAAACGATATGAAATAGTAATGCCTTCATTCGGTCATTCTCATTCGTTCGGTAGTAAAGAAGGAGAAACATTTATAGACCATAAAAATCAAGATAAAAAGAAAGCGTGGAAAGCAAGACATAAACAAGACAAAAATTATAATAGCAAACATAGTGGAATATATCATTCAAGAAAATTATTATGGGAAGAACCATCATTAGACAAAGCAATAAAAAAATATGAAAAAGAACATAATGTAAAAATAATAAATAAAATAAAATAAATATATATATGCCTTACAAATTAAAAAAATCTGGTAAGGGTTATTATGTTGTTAATATAGATACTAATAAAAAATATTCTAATAAACCTATTCCTAAATCTAATGCTGAAAAACAAATGAAAATATTAAATGATATTTATGAGAAAGAGTTAAAAAAATTAAAAAAAAAGGATTGAAAATCCCATCACGATTTTTCAAATCGTTAGAAGAAAAAAAAATAATAATAATATAATGGATAAATTAAAATGTGCTACTATGAAACGAAAAGATAATAGTAGTTATGTTTTTTGTAGTTCATCAAAAAAAAATATTAAGGATAAATATATGCCTCCAAAAAAAAGGAAAATTGCTGTTCCAAAAGCAACAAAAGAAGAACGAGAAAAACTAAATAAAAAAAGAGATAAAAAATTAAAAGAAGTTCGTAAGGGTAAGGGTGCTGGAAGACCTAAAAAAGCAACAAAAACAAAAACAAGAGAAGAATTAAATAAAATGAGGGACGACGAATTAAAAAGAATAAGGAAGGAATTAGGAGTAGGTGCTGGTCGTCCTAAATCAGCAATAACACAAGCAAGAGAAGGAATGTATATTTAAATAAGTTATTTAAAAATAAATTTATATTATAATGTATATATAATAAATATGACACAAGAAAATATTTTAGACAAATATACAGAGGAGAATTGTAAAAAAAATCATCGTTATTTAGTTGTAAATAATGAAAAATTAAAAGTTAATTTACAATCATTAATTAAACAACTCTTAAATATATATTATGATGATGATAAGGAATGTTATTTTTATTATGGTGGAGGTAAAATTCCTATTGGCAATGATGATGGTAGTGAAATAGAATGTAGAGAAAATTTAGAATTAATTAATAATTTTTTACCTATAATGAAAAGTTGTATTAAGGGACATTCTAATTGGAGTAATATGAACAAGGGACAAAAAAAAGTAGCATCACATTTAAAATTTTATATAAAAGTATTAACAGATATTAAAAATATAGAATACAAGGCAATTAGATTTCCTAAATTTAAAAGTTATATAGTCAAAAAATATTTTATTCCTAATGAAATTTATACTAATTAATATTGTATTATTTAAAAAATAAACTTTGTTATATATTAATGTATAAAAATAAAATAGATGATATAAATAATTTTGCTATGGAACTTATTAAGGAAGAAGAATTTTATAGTAATAATAAGAAACACAAATATAGTTTAGCAGAAAAAAACCATTTACATAAAATAGATGGTGAAGATAAACAACAATTTAGAGAAGAAGAAGAAATAATTAATAGAAAAAAAGAAGAATTAAATAATATGGTATATAAGTTGTTAATTAATTAATATACATTATAATATAAACTACTTATAAAAATAATTTTTATATAATATAAGAATGAGTAATTATACAAGTATCTCTAAAAAACGAAATTCTCGTAAAAAAGAATATTATGAAAAACATAAGGAGATGTTAAATGATAAGAAACGAAAAAAATATAGAGAAAATTTAGAAGAAAATAGAAAAAAAAATAGAGAATATTATGAGAAAAATAAGGATAAAATGTTATTAGCACAAAAAAAATATAAGGATAAAAATAGAAATGAAATAAATGAGAAGGCAAGAGATAAATATTGGAAAAATAAATTAAATAAACAAGAATTTAATATTTTAGAAGAAGATGATGAAACAAAAGAACTTATTGAACCTGAAACTTCTTATGAAAAATGGTCGTCAATTACACCTTATAATGACCCAAGTGATCTAGGTATTGGTGATATTATAGTTGGATAATTAATTTTCATCGTCTTCTTCTGTTTCTTCTTCTTGTTCTTGTTCCCATACTTGTTCCCATATTTGAGAAATATTTATCCCCATTGGAGAATTACAATAATACATATAAGTTTTTTCAAATTTTTTATTATTTAATTCAAATTTAATTACTGTTTTAATATCAGCATACCTAAAACTTAAACTTACTTCGCAACCTTGTTTTTCTTCTATTTTTTTTTTTTGTTCTTGAATTTCCTTAAATGTTGGTTTAAAATTTTCTATTTCTATATCCAAACAATATTCATAATAATCAGTATCTTCTGTAAATATATTATTATTATCCATTTTTAAATCTCCAAATTTAATATCTTCAAATAGGTCAATTTCAAGAGCGGTTGTTAGGTTAATTTCTGTTTGAGAGGACATTACATCATAATTTATAAAAATCAATTTTAAAAAAATTTTTTTTTTTTTTTATTTACATTAAATTTTATGAATGCATAATGTTTATCCAAAAAAATAATTTTTATCCAATAGTAATAAAAATTTTATAAAATTTTTTTTTAAAATTTTTAAAATTGAATTTGATAATTTAATATTTAATGACAACTCAAAATAACGAATGTGATGCTATTATGTGTGCTTATAATCCAGCACAAGAACAATTAGAAAAAAATTTGTGGGAAATTAAAAATTTTTATGAGTGTGTGAAAGAAAAAATCCCTCCAAATTATAGATTAAAAGATATAATAAATATTTTAGATATATGTTATGAAACATTAAATACTGGGGCAAATATACAAACGATATATTATTACTATAATGAATGTGATAGTTATAAAATGGGTCTTTGTGATTTTATAACAATTATAGGAAAGGTGTTAGAAAACTTACTAACTGAACCTATATTCCTTGAAAATAAATATTTAACAACAAAATTAACTGTTCTACATTCATATTTTAATTGGAGAGGAAATATGTTTAATGATTATTATAAAATAGGTAATTGTTATGAAATAGGTGCTAATTTTGGGCGTGGTGCTACATTGGTAATAGGAGTATGTGTAAATAATACTGATAAATCTTATGTATTTCAATATTTAGATAATTATGGTAAATTAAGAAATACAAGTATAAAAAAAAATAAAAAAGACGAAGGATATACATATAGTAGATATTTTTATACAGATACAGATTATTCACCGTATTTACATTTAAAACCTCTATTAGAACAATGGAAAAAATTAGATAATTATATGTGTATAAAAAAAAATAAATTATGGAAAAAAATGGAAGAACAGCGAAATAAATTTCTAATGTATTAGTCTATTTCAAAATAATTAGTTAATGCTTCTATACTAATTTCTAATCGTTTTCTATTTAATAAATTATCTTCTGTATTATCATTATTTTTTTTTAGTTCATCTAATTCTGCTTGATAATTTTTTATAACAAAACCAGCATAAATTTCATCGGGCATTTTATTTTTATTTTTATTATACAGCATATTTTCTATGAATTTTAATACATTCATATATTATTTTTAAGATAATTAACTAAATAAATATTTTAACAAATTTTCAGGTATAGAATACCTTTCTAATAAATCTTGTTTTTGAGTTCCTATATGTCCTATTGTAGCTTTATGTTTAGGTAATCCACAACATTCAAATAAACCTTTTTTTCTTCTGCATAAACAATCTTGTAATATTTTTTTATTAGTAATAATGTGTGTATTTTTTTTATATTTGTATCCAAATTTACAATAACTAACATTTATGCCTATATTAAATTCTTGTGGTATATAATTCCATATTGTAGAATACATAGGATTTTCAATAAAATAAAAAGTTGGTTGAAAATACTTTATTATTTCAATAGTTTTTAAAATAAATTTAGAATTTTCTTTTCGTTTTTCATTTAATTTTTCAATTGTTTTAGTTGGGTCTAATTTTTTACTTCTACCTCCTACTCTTCCAATCATAGTATATTGTAATGATGAAAATATCTTACACTCAGGCGACGCAAAAATATATGTAAAATAACCAACAGGATATTCCTTATAGTTCCAATCCATTATATCACAACAAATAGTAGGAGAATACTTTTCTAAAATATCTAAACTAATAACATCTACATTAGGTATATTTTCAAAATATTTAGAAATACTACCGCTACCTTTAAATAATTCTAAAACTTTCATATTTATTAAAAAGATTTAAATTTAAAGTTTTTAACTTTTATTTTTTAAAAAAAAATTTAAAAATTTTTTAAAATTGATTTTGATAAATTATTATTTAATGGCACAAAATAAAAAATCTTATAGCGAATTTATTAGTGATAAATTACAAAAACAATTAAATAAAATAACTGTTCCAAAATCTCAACGCTTAATGGTTGGTATAATTGAACAAGGGGTGGGAGGTGGAAAGGATATAACATATTTTAAATGGTATGATAGTAAAGAAGAATTTATAAATGATATTAAAAAAAATGATAATTTTAAGATGAGAGATAATGGAGATTGTGATTGTGAATTATTATTAGAAGTTGTATGCCGTAATAAACAAGTTGTTATTAGTAATCCAAATGATTTATATGAAGATTATTTAAAATATAATAAGTTTGAATAATTAATTTATATAACTATAACATTTTCATTATTATAAATTTTTTCTCCTAATTCTTCTTCTTGTTTCTCACCCTTAAATTTTACTGCTCTTGTAGTTCCCATATCTTGATATTCTAATGTTCTAATAACCATATTATTTTCAAATTTAAATACTGCCTTCATACCTTCGCAAGTAAGGTCAAATTCTATTTTTTCACCAACATATAATTTTTCATATAATTCAAATGGAGTTATATTATTCTTATAACAATAATGTAATATACTCTTATTAGGAATACCCTTCAATCTAATATGATAATCTACTAATGTTCTATCATATTTATTATATAGTTCATCAATATAACATTTTTTACCTAAGAATATACTTCTTCTTGCTAATAATTCACAATTATTATTACATATACATTTTTTATCCTTACATTTTTTTATTTTACAACCTGATAATTGTTTTGCTCGTTTTGTTAATATATCACTATCAAAATCAGTATGAAATTGTCCCATATTTTTTCCAATTAATTCTCTCTTATTATCCTTCTTATATTGTTCTGCTAATTTAGGAATACTTCTATTATCAATATGGATACTATCTGTATCAGTAATATACATTTTTATATTTAAATCATCTGCTAAACACATTACTTCACTCATTAATCTCTTACTTGTAGATAATACTTCTACTCCACAATGAACTAAATTAAAATGATTATTTACTGGTTTAACTTCTTGAACTATCCACCACTTATCATTACCACATAATTCCGCTTCCTTAATCCAATTATAATGTTTTACTACATAAGTTTCATAATCCTTCTTCTTAATAAATTTTCGTTCATCTTCAATAGGTTTTAATAATGTCTTGCCATAAGCAGAATTCATTATAAGTTTATATACTTCCTGTATAGGATTTCCCTTATCCTTCTCTATTAATCTTAATTTAAATATTTTTTGTATTGTTTGTTTTATTTGATAATTTCTTCCTTCATCAAAATAATATCCTCTAATAATTTCATATTCTATTTTATGATAATTTATTAAATCTTCTAATGTTGTTTTATCACAATAAAATCGTTCATTTACCATATCATTAGTCCATTCTCTAATACCATCCTTATTTACCTTACTCATTAATGGAAATGAATATGATTTACCTACTTCCTTAATTAATATTTCTATAAAATATCCGTCTTGATTATCTAAAAATTCCCAATTTAAATTTTCTTGTTTTAATATTTTTGGTCGTCCTTGTAAATATCCACCTAATCTATACTGTGAACTTGGATATAAGGAAACTGCATCAAAATCTGCTATTTCAGCATATTCTTCTTGTTTTTCTAATTCTTCATTCATTTTTTCTAAATCTAAAACAACAGAGTTGTTAGTGGAAACCATAGTTTCCTTTGGTTTTATTTTTCTCTCATAAGTATTATTTTCATTTCGTTTAACTATATAATTTTTATTATCCTTAATATCCATTTTATTTTCAGCACACATAGTTCTACCACCATACATACATTTATTAATAAATTCTCTTGGAACACCGCTTAACTGATATACATTATCATATACTCCTTCCTTCAACATATATGCTTCGGCAATAGAACTAATACTTACATAATTGTCCATATCTATAAAATTGTCCATATCTATAAAATTTCCTTCATCATCAATAGACATAGATTTTAAATCTTCTCTAAATTTATTATATCCTTCTTCTAACACCTTACAATCATAATAACAATACATAGCAGAATATTTTATTATATTAACTAATTTTTTATGTTTATCATAACAATTCCATTTAGGATTTTTTATATTTGTTATAAATTCATTTTCATATTCCTTATATTCTTGTTTTGTTGTATTTAATCCAATATTATTTTGTTTAAATTGTATTTTTAATGCTTCTAAACATTCATTTAACGGTAATTGTATTCGTTTAATATTTTCTTGTGTATATAATCCATAAGGTAAAATTTCCTTCTTAACTTCTATATTAAAACATTTACTAAAATCTCTTAATGGTTTTGGTATAATAGCATAACTATCTTGGACAATAATTTTTATAAATGGTTGTTTTCCATCATCGTTTTTTTCACCATAATAATAGTAATTACCCCAACCACGTAATAACATTTTTCCTCGTCTAATATCCTTATAATTACTTAATTCATTATATAAAAATCTTATATCATATCCGGCATTATGAAATATTAATCTTATATTCTTATGTTTATATTTAGATTTATTAACAATCCAATCTAACATATTTCTACCAGCAGATTTTACAAAACCCTTACTATTTGGAGGTGAAGGTTCAAATGTCATACTTATAGATAAATGACATTTTGCTAAATATGCTCTATGTTTATCTCCTTCTGTTGTAGTTTCAAAATCAGCAAATACATTATAATATTCATCCTTAGGTATTTTTGGTTCATATTGACTTAATTGTGTATGTATTTCTTCATCATAATCTAATGTTGTTATTTCAGTTATTTTATCGTAATATTGTGTAGATAAAATTTCATCACATAATGATAATGGAGTTAATAATTTATTTTTATGTTCAAATAATATTTTTATTGCTGTATAACTATCTATAAATCTATCATTTTTTTTCTTATATTTTGTTCCTTCTCTTGTATATATTTTATGAAAATCTGTAATATGTTTTATATCGTCATAATGTTCTAACGCATAAGAAGTAATAGGAACTTGTGGTTTATTATGGAAATAATGTCCATCTATTAATCCTATTTTTATTGGTGGTTTTTCTAATATTAAATTATATTTAGGATTATCCTTATGTTGTTTTGTAGGATAAACATTTTTATTTTTAGTATCTCTATATCTCGTAATTTTAATATGTAAATCTAATGTTATTGCTATTTCATCAATAGTTCTACACGGGACATTTCTAACATTAATAAATGATTTTGCTGATTGTATTTTTTTTTCACTAACACCAGCGGATATTAATGATTGTATAAAACAACACGGTAAATCGGGTAATATTTCTTCCTTATTTGAAAATACTTGAAATTCACTTAAATCTAAATTTTTAATATTATGTGTATAAGAGAAAAATTCTCCACTTTCCATAATATTACCTCCTCTTAATTGTTTAACTGTTATATCACTGACATTATTTAATCTCATTTTACTAATAAATTCCTTATCACTCTCAGTTTGTAATTCTTCTTCTTCATCTATAAATAATTTAGAATACCAAGATGTAGCATTTGTTTTATTTACCATATAATGTTTTGTAATACCATTTATTACAACTTCAAATACTACTGTATTTTCTGTATTTTGTAATTTATCTAATAAATATTTTATTCTATTTTTATCATTTACATCAACCGTAAATGGATTTCCATTTGTTAAAAATTGTCTATACTGAGAAGCATAAGTGCCTCCTTCGTTTAAATGAGTTTGATAAGATGGTTTTGTTTGTCCTCTTCTTACTCCCTCTGTAAATAAGGGATTACCACCAAAATCATTATATTCCTTATACTTCTTATTTAAAAATTTAATATATTTTTCAGTCATTTTACCCTTCCTTAACGGTCTATCACTTGGATAATTTAAATCCCTCGCTCTATCCTTAACTTGTTTTAATGTTGCTAAACCTCCTTCATCAATAGGTTTAAAATAATTTATTCCATTATCCATACTATTATGAAATATATTATTTTCATCAGTTTCCATTTCGCTATATACCTTATTATATAAACTTATTTCTAAATCCATTATAATATAAACATAATAAATCAATTTTAAAAATTTTTTTAAAATTTTATAAAATTTTTTTTACATTTTTTCTAAAAAAATATTTAATCCATTTTTAATATAATCCTATTTGACCCCTATTGGTTCAAATATGCTTATATTAAACTATTTTTATAATTCTCTCTATTAAATCATCTGTTAATTTAGTTTTTTTTAATTCTTGTTTAACTTGTAATTTATATGCTAATTTTTTTAATTTACCATATCTTCTATGATGATGATAAATTATAAATATTTTTCTACATACATCTAATATATGTTGTATATATTTTCTACCATTCCCCCTTGATAAATAATTAGCAGAATAATACATATATTCGTTGATAAGTTTTTCTTCATATATAATTGTTGGTCTTATACCAAATTCTCCTAAATAATTTTCTAATTCATAAATTATATATAATGTTTCTGTAAAATTTAACTCCATAAATTTAAGTGGTAAATCACCAGTTGGTAATGAATAATGGTCGTCATTATAGAATTGTTCTACAAAACTCTCTATAAAATCGGTAAATGAAGTAGAAGGATTAAATATACCATTTCCTATATTTTTTCTAATATGATATTTTAAATTATAAATAAAATCATTTGTTAAATCTTCTTGAAGACTAATTATTTTTTTTGTTCGCATTAAATCATAAATTATAAAAATCAATTTTAAAAATTTTTTAAAAATTTTTTAAAAATTTTATGTTTGAATAAATGTTTTATCCAGCAAGGCGGTCGCCAAAAAAATTTTTTTATTCATAGGGGTCATTAGAGCGTAATTTAATGTTTTTATTTTTTTTTTTTTATGAGGGGTCATTTGAGCGTAATTGAATGTTAGGTAATTTAATATAATTCAATAAGAACATTACTAATAAGTAGTTTATTAGTGATGTT
>Ga0209337_1001471_pt1 | contig 17809 bp, 25 predicted proteins | sample LinPmetageLP53_FD_184044 | JGI IMG/M metagenome (GOLD analysis project Ga0209337, IMG submission 184044) | Marine viral communities from the Pacific Ocean - LP-53 (SPAdes) (version 2) | ecosystem: Environmental > Aquatic > Marine > Oceanic | place: Pacific Ocean | collected 2010-02-08 | reverse complement strand
AATCATTTTCATTCCTCTAGCAGCAATTTTAAGACCTCTTTCGTCAGTCATTGCAGCGATGTCAATTAAAGACTGCTCCAATGAAGTTTCGTTAAGGTCAGCCTGTGTAGCCAAAGTATTTGACACAGTTCCAGCGATCGTTGGGTGAGCTGTACTAAATAATTGTACACCATCTCCAGAAGTGAAACCACCTCCGAAACCATTGATCAGTGGATTTACTGATTTGATTTGTTTTGTATTCGCCATAGATCTAGCTAACGCTTTTGTATATCTAGACGCAAGTCTATCATACAGGTTGTCCTCAATCGCTTCTTCAGTGATTGCGAACGCTAACGCAACAGTTTCCATAGTGTATCTAGCTGTGTAAGTCTCTTGAGCATTGTCAAAAGTTACGCCAGAACCTTCAGGTTTAACTGCAGCATTTGCAAAACCAGATAACATAACTTCTTCTTCAAACGCTCTGTCTGAAGTTTCTGTTGTGTATATCTCAGCATGCTGATTCTCATAACGTTTATATTCCAGTCCGAATAGTGCATTCAGGCCTGGTTCTAGTTCTTTAACTAGTTGTCCTCGTGATATAGCCATGTTTTATCTCCTATTCTAACTATTATATTCCTGCCGTAGCAGAGTTGTATATGTGTTCATTAATCATCACAACCCAGTTAACATAACCAGAAGCAACATCGCTGTTGTCTATGTTAGTTGATGGTCCTGTGATTTTTAACTGACCACTTGTTGTTGACAACGTACTATCATCTAACATTGAGTTAGATACAAAGTTTGCTGCAACACCTGCTGAAACAACGATATCCGCATTCATAAATACATCAGTCTGCGCTGAAGCAGTTGATATATCAGTTTGGATTTCGAATCTTTCATAAGGGTCATCACTTACGAATGCTACTATATCAGAAGCGTTAACTTGTGCATAGTGGTTAGCAAACGTAGGTTTACTTGTATTTGGGTCTGTGTAGAAAACACCATTAAGTGATCCAAGTAATCTGTCTCCCGCTGCGGCTTGTTCGATAACTCCGCCAGCAACTGGTTTAACAGCGTCTTGAAAAAAAATAGTAGTCGCATAGTTTGCAGCGATACTATATTCACTTAAACCTTGGTTGTCTCTATTTTGACCAACTTTTCCGATCGCTCTTAGACCGAAAGGTTCGTTTTTATTTGCCATAGAGGCCTCCTTATAAATGTACCTGCCCTTGCGGGCCTCCAGTACGGGTTAAATGAACTTTAATGGTTAGGAAATTTTTTAAGATTTCTTTGAGCCACCAAAAGTTACACGAGTCTGTCTATCAATATCGATAGGCATACTTGGGTGCTCTTCCTTCATCAGATCATTATCCATTGCTTTGACTTTCTCATTATGTTGTGAAGCATAATATTCTTGTCTCTGCTTAATAATCTCCTCCGGTATCCTAGCGAGCAGTAGGCCGCCAACTCCGATCACTCCTGAATATTTCCCGTCTTCAATGACTGGAAATTGTGAATCTGGGTATTCATCAGCACGAACTAATTCGTATCCTTCTCTTAATGAGGCAGATACATTTTTCGTATCTTGAAATCCCATAGACTCAGCTCTAATCCATCTATGTAAAAAACCTGATGGAGCAGGTGGTGCATCTAAAGGTGATGGTGGAGTCCAAACTTTTTTATGAGATGTTTTTTCTCTAGTTTGACTCGCACGTGAGGTCTTCTTGTCTGTTGTATTTTCCATATGCTTATCCCTCCTTCGTGATATTTAATTGTTTCGCATACTCTTCGAGTGGCACACCTAATTTTTTAGCGATTGTAACCTGTGATGGTGTGAGCCTCACAGTTTTGCGACCAGATTTGGTACTTCGCTTCGCTGAAGCTACTGTTTGTACCGGAGCAGGTCGTGTTTCTTCTCCCGTTGTATTTGTTTTACCAAATTTGTGGGGAAATTCAAGTCTTATTCTCTTATCTATTTCAGAATAATACTCATCGCTTTGCGGGTCATAACCTTCTGCTTCTGTTAATTTCTTATGAAGATCAAAAGCTGTATAAGTCATAGCTGAATCTTGACCAAACCATGGGTTTTTTTCACTCCATGCTTCAGCTTTGGGATCAGGTGTTCCTTTAGCAGCAGTCTGTCTATTTAAATTAACTTCAGGTTTTTTCTCCGCTTTTTGTTTTTCATAAGCTTCTTGAGCTGCTTTTGTCTCAGTCAATTTAGCTTTTTTATATCCTAACTCAGATATAGCTGCCATTGCATCTGTTTCAGCTCCTAGATCTTGTGCTTCTCTAGCTGCTGCAAGTTTTGCTTTAGCTGCTTCAATACCTGATTCGATACTTTGTTCAGTGACAGAAAGAAAGTTAGGCTCTATTTTTTTAAGTTTATCTTCTGCTTCTTTTTTGTCTTTAATGACAGTTTCAGCATAAGTTAAAGCTTCATCTTTTTGACGTTCAGCTTCTCTCCACTTTTTAGTTAGCTTCGCTATTCTTTTTTGTACACTATCACTGTATTGTTCTAATTCTTCTTTATTATCTTTCTTGTCGTCAAGTTTGACTTCTCTTTCATTTTCGTAGGTCTTATCCTCTGGAGTTTTTTCCTCTACCACAGGTCTTACAGTCGGATCTTCTTTTACTTCCGGCTGTTCTATCTCTGCTTGATCTTTTTCTTCAGGTACATCGACGTCCATTGCTGGACCAGAGGTATCGATATCAACTGTTTTTTTCACTTCTTCAGTGTCTGGCATAGTTTCCTCCTATGTTATTAATATTGATGAAGTATGTCTTCTGGATTTTCGATGGTTGCTAAAACTTCATCATCATTTAGCAATCTAACTTCTCCGCCATCGATCTGTATTCGGCTGCCCGCATATCTTGCAAAAACAACCCAATCACCTTTTTTACACCAAGGACCCTCAGGAAACTTTTCTTTGTCATAACAATGTGGTCCCATTGCTAAAACCAAACCACATTGTGATGCTACTTGTTGTTTGTCTATAGTTTCTTGTCCAAGAATTAATCCACCTTTAGTTTTTTCTTTCATTTTAAAAGGGAGAAGTAACATTCTCCAACCAGTGGGTTGAGGTAATTTATCTGATTCTTTTGATTTTAATCTATCGTAAGTTTTTTGTTCTTTGTCTTCTATTTCTTTGTTTTCTTTTTCGTACTTATCCGCCAAAGCATATTTAATCTTTGGATTTTCCGAATCTGATAACGCTTCCTTTTTCATCATTGTGCTCCTTCTTATTTAGCAGGTTAGAGATATCCTGTGATATTTTATAATAGGCATGTGCCTGTCCCATCATATACTTATATTTTTCCATATTGTCAACACTACCAGAAATCATTGCATCTCCAATTTGTTGGTACTGTTCTTTCAGTTCTCTCTGTATTTTAGTTATTAGTGTTAGTTCGTCCATTTTTCTTTTTTCCTTTCTTGGTTTTTGATTCTAGTAATTTTGCAAGTGATTCACAAAAAATATCTAATGATCCAAAAATTTTATATAAAAATCTATCTAACATTTCCATCTTTTTCTAGCTTGTCTTAATCTTGAATTAGGATCTTTAGCAGCTTTAGGAAATTTTTTCATTTGCCCTGCTGATCTTGCACAATATGATTTACGTCTATTTGCATCTTTAGATCCTTTTTTAACTTTACCTGTTACAGCTGTTTTTAATTTTGATCCTGGGTTAGCTCTTCTATAAGCGGCAACACCTTTTGCTGTCATACCTGCTCCAGACTTTGTAGATCTGAAATTTTTCTTATTTCTTGCAGGCATGTTATCTTGTTTTCTCATGTTATTTTTTAATAACTTTTTTTAAAACTTTAGCTTGGCCTGCATGCAATTTAGAAGCTTTTTTTAAACCCTTAATTACTTTTTTAACTTTTTGTATTTTTTGTTTTTTCATATTACTTCTTTCGTTTAACAAACGTCTTTACGTTAGTTGGTTTACCACCAGGATTACCGGCTGCTCTTTTTCGTTTGACAGCACTCGCCTTTTGAGACTTTGTCATCCGTGTGGCTTTTGCAAGTGGAACGCATTTTGGATACTTCCGTTTCGATCCTTTGCTTCTCCCGCAAGGTTGATACTTCCCGTTCTTCTTCGGTGCTCCTATATCTACCCATTTGTCCGCTACCCATTTACGTAATCCTCCTTCTGCAAAATCTTTTCTCATTACGAATTCTTTCCGTAAGCTCTCCCTTTGCCTTTAGTGGCTAACTTACATTTAGAACCATTCTTGTAACCCATTCGTCCACCTTTAGCCATTTTAATATCGCTGTAATCTCCTTTTTGAAAATCTGCTTTTTCTTTTTTATTTCTTAAATCAGATAGTGAGCCTATTACTTTAGTAACAGGGTTCGTTCCTTTTCCAACAGCTTTAGCAAGTTTTTTTAATATATCTTTACCTTTTGCATTTCTTCTAGCTTTAAAACCCTCTACAACTCTTTCACCTTTCATAGGTGGTTCTTTACTTGAATATTTAGATCTCATAGCTTCTTTAATAATTGCTTTTTCCATTTTAGGATCTTTTCTTCTTTCCGCCATATCTTCAGATGCTTTTAAATTTTGTGATTTTTCATTTGCCATTATACTTGTCCTCCTTTTAAATATTTCATTCTAGTCATATCCATAACTCCACCATCCATTGCTTTTTTTCTTTTTCCTTTTTTACCACCAGGTGTAACTTTACCTGAACAAACTGCTGATGCATACATATTAGCATAGGCGCTTGGATAAACTTTAAATTTTCGCTTCGCTGCGGCCTTACCTTTTGGACATAGTTTTGCCATTAGATTAATCCTTTGTAATATTTTTTATAACTAGGGTTTCCAATTTTTACTCCACCAAGATCACCAGAAATATAACTTCCATTATAATCTCTTTGAGCTTGTCTAATCATATCATTAGATCCATCAGAAAAATATTTTCTACCTTCTAAAGCAGCTATACGTGCAGGTTTCTTAACCTGTTTTTTCTTTTTCTTACCTTGCATTGAAGCAATAAGTTTTTGTATAGCTTTTTTAGATCTAGCCATTATTTATTTATTTTTCCAGATTTTTTAGCTTTACTTCCAAATCTTCCATAAGAATCATCTCTTGAAGCTTTTAATTGCTTCTTAGTTCTTTTCTTTTTGATTCTCATAGCGATAGACTCATCTTTTCTATCTTTGTAACCTTGTTTTTTCTTTTTAACAGCGCCACCTTTTTTATACATAGCTCCGCCTTTCATACCCATGTCATCTTTGTAGAAACCAGATTCCATGTCTTTTCTAGCAGTAGACATTCCACCACCCATCTTTCCTGCACGTCCACCTTTATTAAATCTGAATCTTGCAGGTCTTACATTGTTTTGTCTCATAGTTTTTCTCCTTATTTTTTTCCGTTACGGAAAATTTGTGTTCCCTTTATACCATAAATACTCGCCACGACAAGGATCCATAAATTTGTAAACCAGCTGGGAAGCGTAGAAAACATATCAAAGAACAATTTTACTTTGTCCATAGCAGTTGGATCATCTGATATAACTGCCCAGGCCAGAATTCCTATGGGCAAACTTAAAATTATTAAAACTGCCTCATCTTTCCAGTCTGATTGACGTGCTTCTAAAAGTTTTCCTTGGTAAGCTTCCTTACCTTCGGCCATACGAGATGCATGCATAAGCTGTGCATCTGACATAGCTATTTTAGTCTTCTGTTTGTTAGCATAAATTTTACTTCCAGCAGAGACGGCTAATTTAATTGCCGACAACCACATGTTAGTACCACTTAGCAGTTTTCTTTTTGTCTTTTAGCATTCTTTTAGTTCCTCTAACCTCAACTTCATCTCCAGTTGGTATATAGTTTCTTGGCATACCATTTGCAGTAGTTATAGATCTTGGATCCAACTCAATATTTTGAGAAGGAATGCCTATTTCAGACGCTTTAAAAGATTCTTCTTTTTTAGCCATAGTTTTCTCCTTATTTTTTACGTAACTTACCTAATGTTATAGCAAATCTAGCTCTTTGTCCAAGTTTTCCTGGTTTCTTAGCTGCTGCTTTTAATTTAGACTTAGGAATTGTCTTACCTTTTTTAATTCCTAAAGATTTTCTTAGTGAACCAGGTTTTTTTATCGCTTTTTTAATAAATTTACTGCTTCCACCTTTTTTAAATACTCCTCTACCTTTAAGAATGTCTGCTTTTGTCACTTCTCCGTCACCGGTTAGGTCTGGGAACTTTTTTCTCATCTATTTTCTCCTTCATATTTTTCTATTTCAACACTTGGCATCATTTTATCCACATTTGGAATAGATTTACCTAATATTGTTTTTTCAATTGATGTATTAGCTCTTAGTTTTGCTAATTCTTCATTTTGTTCCAACTTATTTTCAGAATTTTGTTGGTTCATCATAGCTCTCATACGATCAAGATTGATTCTTTCTTGTCCTTCAACCTTTTTACGTTCGTTATCAGCTGCTCTAAGATCTAATTCTCTTGCTCTTAACTTAGCAATAGGGTCATTACCAAAACCAGATGTAATTTCTCTTTCTTCTTTTAAGAATTCTTCCATCATTTCAGCAATCAACACAGCTTTTCTAGCTTCAATACGCAAAGTTAATTGTCTAAGTTGTTCTCCAACTTGTGGATTGGCCTGAGCCATAGCTGCCATCTGTTGCATTTGAGGAATTTCATCTTGAAATTCAATCTCAATTTGTTCTTGTGCCATCAAACTTATGTGCTCCATAATATTTTTTTCCATAGCAGCCATAATCATTGGATTATTTTGTGCCATGTTAGTTGCCATGAAATTTAAATGTGAAGTCATGTGTGCTCTGTGATCTTGTCCTGGAAAAGCATTAAATGGTTTACCAGATAAAGCCATAATGTTTTCTAAAGCAGGGTCCATTGGAGCAGGTGGTTGAGGTTTCATTAAAATAGTATCAATATTTTTTACACCCAATGCTTCATACATATGTCGATACGCTTGATACATATTGTGCATCTGCGGATTTGATTGTGCCAGCTGCAACTCTGTTTGTGCGAGGGAAATACGCTGAGTTTGTGAAAAGATGTTGGGATCGGCAACTGGCAAAATATCTACCCGATCATCAAAATCAGTTTGTTTAACAAACCTTTGACCCCCAACTACGTCGTACGGATATTCCGGTGGTAGATATAACTTGAATACTCTTGCTAATAATTTGAATTCATTTTTTAGCGAAGAGTAAATTCTTTTGTGAACAGCTGACATAGTTCTAGAACCACGCTCAAGAAGAGCAACTGTAGTTCCAACTGCAGCTTGTTGATTACCATCTCCAACTTGAAGATCAGCAATTGATGCAAATCTTTGACCAGCATTAACTACAATACCCATTAAATTTAATAATGTAGCTGATGGTTCTTTGAATGGTAACATCATAAATGAATCTTTTAAATTTCCACCTGGTGCATCTACATCTCTAAATTCACCTGGTTGAATTGATTGTGCATCATCTCTAATTCTAATACCACGCATTTTAAATCCAGCTGGTAAGTTAGATAAAGTTCCTGCATCCAATAACTGACGGAGTGCTGCAGTTGCAGTTCTGCTCAATCCGCCAATCATATGGATTAAACCAAAGCCATAAAAGCCTAGTCCTGGAAGAAACTTAAAGTGCGTAAAGTATGGTATTTTAGTTTTGTCTGGATCACCAATTTCATAGTTACGTCTAATAGCTAAAACATTTCTTGTAGCTTCGTCTACTGTTACTATGTATGGAATTTTAATTCCTGAAGGCTCACCAGTCTCTGGATCTTCATCTTCAAAACCTTCTATGTCTAAATTAACATGACATTCTAAAATAGTATAAACATCATCGTCTTGAGTTTTTCTTTGACCTTCTAATTCTCTTTCTTTTTTCTTAACATCATCTTCAACTTGTCTTGGAGAACCTAAATCAATATCTAAATAAAATCCTGCAACTTGTTGTTTTTTTAATTCGTTTTTAGAAATTTTTACCCGATGGATGATTGCCTCTGCATCGTCTAATGAGGTAGCCGTGTAGGGTACAATCAAATCATCTGCCGGTACAAACTTTGATGTAGCTTTTTTAGTTAACTCATCATAATAAGTTTTCTTAAAAGCTGACCCTGCTAATGGTAAATAAAATAGCATTTGATCAAAGTCGGGCTCATAGTCTTTCATTTTTTCCATGAGCTCGTAGTTCATAAAATCTTTAACACGTTGTGCTTGTCTTGTTTTTTCTTCGTTAGGTGCACCAATTACTTGAGTTCTAACTGGTCCATCTGCTGGTAATAATTCTTTGTAAGCTAATGCTTGAAACTGAGTAACTGCTTCTGCAAGAACTGGGTGAGTTGCACCACTAGCTCCTTGGAAAGGTTCTGTTCTCATATCATATTTAAAACCTAAAAGATCTAAACCTTGAGTGTAAGAACGTTCCCATTCTTTTCTACCCATTTGATAATCTTGATATTTTTGAGAAAGGTCTGCACCCATTTCATCTAAAATATCATCTGGTAAAAATTCTGCTAAGTTTGCATAATGCTCGTCACCACCTTCTGGTGATGCAGCGTTTGGATCAAAGTCTACTTCAACTGATCCATCTTCTTGTTCGTTAACTTCTACAGGACCTGGAGCTTCACTAATTTCTTCTTGAGCCTCAACTACTGTTTCTTTTATTTCTTCCGCACTAGGAAGTTCTACTGAGCCTCTTGGACTTTGAGTCAGAGACTTGTCTATTTTGTCTGCCATTTTTTATTTTCTCCAGTTTCACTGTTCTAACAGTATTATAGTTAATATTCAACCCCTGAGGCGTGGGTCCGGATTCAGGCGGCAGGAGCCATGTCTTAGGGTATTTACTCATTGTATGTGTATTTCTTCATATCTTCTAAATCAATCTCATCAATAAATTCTTCTACATCTTTAAGCTTGCCTTCTGCATCAGGTCTAGCTGTTGCTTCATTATAAGTATAGCCACCACTTTCAGGGTCATAATCTAATTCCATTTCCATATCTTTTTCTAACATATCACCTTGTTGATTTCTTTTTGTAACTGTTGTTTTATTACCTTGTTTAGTAACAACATAATTATCTAATTGATAAGTTTCAGCTATTTCATCAGTTCTTCTACCTGAAATACTTTTTTTCCCTAAAGTTATAACTTTAGTTATAAGGTCAGTTATAAAATCAGGCATACCATCTGCACCTCTTCTAATTACTTCAACTGCTTTTTCAGCAACCGGTGCAGCAGCTTTAAAATATTTTCCAACAAAAGGAAGTGACATAAGACCTGCACCTATTTTTATAAATTTTCTTTTTGATGGATCATCTGGTCCGTCTGCAAAACCTATACGTCCGCCATCAGCAAAAGATCCTTTAAGAATAAGTTGTATGTTTTCAAAATCTTTATCTGCTTTAATTTGAAACTTTTTACCTTCAGGATCTCCCATGCCTAATATAAAATTAACCACATCTTTTTTTCCTATGGTATCTTTAAAAAGAGTATTGCCTTCTGGAGTAACAACATCTACTTTAACTTTACCTTTATCTATTTCAGCACCACCAAAAAATTTACTTCCTTCAAGTAAACCAGTAATTCCATAATTTAAATCTCTTTCAGAAACTTTTATGCCAGGGCCAACCTCTTGTTCACTTTGTATACCACTAGCTCTTGGATATAATTTTAAACTTGGTGTACCTTCTGCATAACCTGCACGTCCCCCTGTTGATAAAAACTGTTCAGGTATTTGTTGTGGTTGAAATCTTTTACCTAACATTAAATCTGTTAGTCCTTGCATACTAATAGCTCTTGCATTAGATAATATTTTTTCTTCGGAAGCTCTTTCCATATCTACTACTTTTTTTGCTTTTTCATATTTTTGTTCAGCTTCTTGTCTAGACATGTCTGATTTTATATTGGGTGTATCAAAGTCTGTATCTAAACCAGAAAAGTCTTGTGCAATCTGTTCTCTCATGTCTTGTTGTTTAATAACTGATCTTGCTTCTCTTCCTTCAGGTGATAAATCAAGTACGTCTTTAGTAGAACCAATTATATTAGTTCCAATCAAACCATACTCTAAAGCTTCTGCAACTGATTTACCTTGTTTTAATTTTTCAAATGTATCATCTACTGCAATGTAAGTACCAAGAGGTCCCAATGCTTTTAGACCTAATGTAAAAACTCTTTTCTTTGCAATATCATCAGGAATGTTTTTTATTCCCTCTGCTATTTGTTCTAGACCTGGAAGTAATTTAGAATAAATTCTTCCATCTCCAAGTTTTGCAGCTTTTTCAACTTTAGATAAAATTTTAGGATCTTTTAAATCTTTTCTTATTTCTGGAATTGATTTTAAATTTTCAGGTATTTTAAAAGAGTAACCTTGACTAGAATGCACTGCATCAAAAGCTTTTTTATAGTCATCATTTAAATTTTTATAATTAGCGATTGTCTTACTTGGTTTATCTAAACTAATTTCAGGTATAACTATTTTTTTAGAACCTTTTCTTCTACCCTCATTAAATTTATTTTCTGCTGCTCTAGCTTCTTTGTTAAATTTTCTAACAGAATCATTAATTAATTTTTTATCTTTTGATTCAATAGCTTCTTTTAATTCTAATTCTAATTGAGATTTTCTAGCATCCCATCCTACTTTTAATTTATTTTTACTAGCATCTATTATTTGACCATATATTCCATATGGTGTGCTTGCTCTATTAACAGAACTAGCTACACCTAAAGGCTCATCAATGTCGTAAGCTTTTGCTATTCCTGATTTTATATACTTTGGATCTTGAACAATTCTACTTTTTGTACCTTTAATACTTGATTCTCCAACAGATTTACCTATTAAAGCTTCATTCATATTTCTAATGTAGTTGTTATAAGGAGAAGATTTTAAAATTTTTGTAGCATTGTCTTTAAACTTAGGTTTGATATTTAAACCTCTATTGTCTTCAACACCTGTTTCTGAGTAAATACTAGCAAGTTGTAACAGTCTTGTTGCAGCTTGTGAGTCACTTACAGAGCCAATAACTTTTTTAACTTTGTTAATATCTTTAATACTTGTCTTGCCAGTTTTGAAAATATTATTAATATCTTTATCCTTTGATAATTCTAACAACTGTCTATTAACACCTTGAGATTCTTGTTGTGCTATTCTAGCGGCTGTTGTTGCATCTAAAATATTTACATTTCCTGCATCTACAGCATTTTTAATTGTGTAAAAATCAAAGTTTCCTAATTTTCTTAACTCTTGTGATGAGGGTAGTCTGTTATTCTTTTTTTTAAAATTTTCTACAAAAGTTTGTAGTCTTTTTTGTGCTTCTGTTGCTTGACCGCTTCCTTGTTTAACTACTGGTCTAGCAGAAAACTCTTCTTCAGTAATTGTTATAGGTGCTTCACCGCTTTGCATAGATTTTATAAAACTATCAATTGTACTAGACTTATTGTTTTTAAAACCTAATTCTTCATTTATTGTAGGAATACTTTTTCCTGCTAAATAACTATCTTTTATTTGTTGTCCAAATTGTTCTAATGAACTACCTGCATAAAAATTTTCTCTATCAGATACTTCAATCTGTTCTGTAACCTTTTCACCTAACTCACCAAAGTAAGGCATTAACATTTCTGTGTGTTGTTCTTGTGTAATCTCTCCATCTTTGAGAGCTTCATCCATATACATTTTTAAAATAGAAACTTTACTTCGAGGCATTAAATTGCCTTTTGCTTTTTTCAGTGTTTGCATTTTATTAATGAGAGTTGGTTGAGGAGTTCCATCCTGAAAACCAGGACGTCTCATGTAAGACATCATTTGATTATAATCGTTGAGTTTCAAATTAAACTCCTAATATGTGAGGCAGCCCACCTGAAGCATTTTTTTTTCTTCTTGTGACTTTATCAAACTCACCTTGAAATTCTAAAGTATCACCTTTTTCCATTAACAATTTATCATAAGAGTCAGGATCAATTCTTCTATTTTCTAACATCTTAATAACTCTACCTTGAAGATCAGGTTCCATTTCAATCATTTGATCAATCATATCTTCATCTAATTCAGGAAAATTTTGTTTAAGTTTTTCTCTACTTAATTTAAAACCTTTAGGTACTTCAGGTACATCTAAAATTTCTCTTGGTTTAGTTCTAGATTCAAATTCTGATATTAATTGTTGTGTAGTTTTTTCTGGTTGATCTATTTCATCAGCAGTTTTCATGGCGCCTTTACCAAATTTTTTATTAATCATATCTACTAATTTCATAATTCCTTTAGGTGTTCCTGTAGCAAAACCCATTCTACCACCATCAGCTTTTTTAGGTCTGACTACTTCATTAAAAGTTCTTTCATAAAAATCTACAGTGTCACTTATATCAACACCTTCATCCATGGCATTACTTTTAATTTTTGCCATAGTAATTCCAAAGTCATCAGACTTTGTTCCTGAATACATAATTTTCATTACTAAATCATCATTATCTAATTGATCCACTAAATCATCAAACATATTAGATCTAACCACAGCACCCATATCAACAGTATCAAATATACCTTGACCTGCATCTTCAACTAAGTCAGCTACAAAAAGTTTTTGTTTTGTAGTTTTAGCACCTAGATTATTAATTATACCTTTAGCCTTATTTAATTTTCTTGCATTCTCATCCATTGTAAATGCTGACATTTGTTCATCAGTTACAAATGGTCTATCTAAATCTGGTTTGTCAAAATAACCTTTACCAAATTTTCTATCAACTAAGTCTTGTACAACATCTTCTTTGCTTTTAGTAAATTCAACTACTTCATCAATTGGTTTGGTTATATTACCACCTGGTCCTGGTATTGGATTTGCATCTAAAAATGCTTCCATGCCTCCAGCTTCATCTACATCTTTAAAAAATTGTGTTTCATCTGCTTTGTCAATTGGTTTGGTTCTTGAGGCCTGAGTCATGATACCAGTATCAAGAGTGGATATGTTTTCACCTTGAGATGTAATTTTAGTTTTAGCCTCTTCCATAATCATCTCTTCTTCGATTGGATTAGGATCTCTTTTAGTTTGTTTTTTGAAACCTTTTTTAAGAGCGTTGTAAGCTGCAGTTATTGTTTTATATGGTCCCATAATTAATAATACGTCCTCTGTTGTGGAGGCATTTTATCCTCCTCATAATCTTCAGGGTGCTTGATCAAACCCCCTTGTCTAAATCTCATTACAGCTTGCGTCATGGAATCCACTAGATCATCATGGTCTCCGTAAGGAAAAGCTGCACATTCCTCAATGACTTCTTGTGCGAAGTCCATATCTTTGGGCGCCCATATCAGTCCCGACTCAAAGAGCGGAGATACTGCGTTTACCCTCGTGTGTTTATCATTACCACGCGATGGTGAGAAATTTATAACAGGAATACCCATTTTGCGCAACTCATAAGTTAGAGGCAGACCACTGGCTTTAGATTCAATGATTACAGTTTCAGGGTTCCAGTAACCATATTGTTCAAGAGCAATACGCCGGAGTTCAGGAAATTCATACCGACCCTTTAATGAATCTAATAATATTAAACTTGGTGGAGCATCTTCATTTTCTGTAAACACACCCCACGTTGTTATTGCACTATAGTCAGCTGTCTCCTTTTTCATAAATGCAGTGTCATAAGATTGTATAATATGTTGTAATGGTGGCATATCTTCTTCTTGCCAATCTCTCCACCACTCACGTTTTATTAAAGCTCCTTCTTCTGAAGTTGGGTTTTGCATATACTGTGCATTCCATTTACTCAGAGGAATACTAGCTTTAACAGATTCTAAATCTTTTAAATTCCAATACTCCGGCCAGACAGGTTTACCTGAGGGTAAGATAGCAGGGAACTCTACAATTTCCCACTGATCAGATTTAATTCCTTTTTGAGCATTTAATAATCTACCTGTTAAATCTTTTTCATTCCATCTTGTCATGATAACAACAATTGATCCACCAGGTTGAAGACGTTGTCTAGGTCCTGATGTGTACCATTCATAAGTTCTTTCAAGAGCTTGATTGTTCATAGCATCTTGTTCAGTATGTGGGTCATCAATAATTAATAAATCAGCTCCCCGTCCGGTAATAGCAGAGCCAACACCGGCAGCATAGTATTCACCACCTTGCTCGGTTTCCCATTTACCTGCAGCTTGAGAATCAGGATTAAGTCTAGTTTTAAAAACTGATTTATATTCTGGTGAATCCATTAAAGCTTTTGCTTTACGACCAAACCTTACAGATAATTCAGTTGTGTTAGTAGATTGAATAATTTTTAATTTAGGGTTTCTACCTACCATCCACGCAGGTAAAAGATAAGAACCAAATTCAGACTTGGTATGTCTAGGTGGCATATTAATAATTAATCTTTTAATTTTACCTTGAGCCAGTTTATCAAACTTATCCGCAATTTTTTTATGATGTTTACCTTCTATAAAATCAGGCCAGACATGTTTTACAAAATCCATAAAATTATTTTGTATTCCAGTGGTCTTTTTCTTTTCACCATACTGCGCAGCTAATAAAGCAAATTGTCTTCTGACATCAGCAGGTAATTTATCAAAGTTCTTTAGTTTATCTTTATCTATCATAGCAAAAAATTTTTCCGCAAAATTTTTGCAGAATTTTTTTGGAAACTCAAAAAGTATTTTACAGGTTTAAATGTATGAATCAAGCCATAAAGGGGATAGTCTGGGACCCCTTTTCTGCAAATAAAAAAACAATTATTTAATTAATTTAAAATTTAGGATGGACCCTGGTACCTCTATCAATTAAGAGAGGTACCAGGAAAGAGGGAGGTTTAATCTAGTAATACCATGTATGCTTTAGGATTAAGTCTACTAAACTTGTCCTTTGCTTTTAGCATTTCATCCCATTGCTCTAGTGCCTCGTGATAAAATACCTTGTCATGTATTTCTGATTCTTCTTTTGTTAATTCAACAGACTTGCCATTGAATCTGTTTCGTCTTGTATAGTCTTTATTGTCTGTCATATCTAGGACCATATAGGATAAGTCAAGCATTGTCAATCCTTTCAATACTATGACTTGGACCATAATGATAATCAGTCTTTACCTTATGATAACCACCACTCTCTCGTCTGTGTCTGATAAACTCAATCGGTCTGCCTTGTTCAATACTTTCCATATGTACATTTAACCAATCATGCTCACAACTTTGACTACAAAAGTATTTACCTCTTGTATTATTGTAATAGTCATCTCTATAGCTTTGGTCCATATTTACAAGTGCATACCTACCTCTAATTACACCTCTAGATTTTAGAAACCTATCCTGTGTAGTTCTAGTATGGCAAGTTGGTCCTTGGCAGAAATGTTTATTCGGCATCTTTACCCTCTTTCTTTTTTGCTATTTTTTCTAGTTGTAAATAAAAACCATAATGGAAAGTTTCTAAACTTTCATTACAATAGTTTAACCAAGCTTTTTTTATTTCATCGTAATCAAATTGTGTTGAGTTATTCATTGCTAGGTATACCCCCAAACATTGTCATCACTCCACCAAAGAAAAGTAATATTGAAACTACATAATGCGATGAATGTAACACCACAACCAAAGACAAAAATGCTAGTAGAAATCCTACTAGCAACATTGTAAGTCTAAAAAGTATTTCCATTAGTACCTCACATTCCAAGTTTTTTTAGCTGTTCTATAACCCTGTGCGTCAAGGTCAAAGTAAGTCATTAAAGCATCGCCAATTTTAGACTGCCAAAATCTTGACTTGCTATCCCATTTACCATTTCTAGTAATATGTTTTTTATCTTTGTTTGAGTAGTATGTTATTTTAAAGTGTTTATCTTGTATCATTCTTTCCTCTCTTTCTATGGGTATCCTATACTAAATAGGATACCCTGTCAAATGTTAATTTAAACTTTCTTCGTATTGTTTTCTAGCCAATATTTTAGCCTCTCTTGACTGATGTTTATTCTTCATACCTTTAATCATACTAGCCAAGTTAGTAGGATTGTAGATAGTCAAACCTGTTGAGTTAGTTCTAATTAGTTCTGCCTCATCAAGTTCAATACCAAGTTCAGTTGCAAGTTCTATTCCCTCACTTAGATACCTGTATGCTTTCAATCCTATTTTTAATTGGTCACATTGTTTTTGAATTGTATCAATCCATTTTTGATGACTAACAACTAAATTACCTTTTGCAATTCGCCAAGTTTCAAACGCTTGGTATTCATCTTTGGTACAAGCTATTGCTCTTGAACGACAATAAGATGTTCCAATAACATCAAGATAGTATGGTTGATTAAATTCTTTAGTCATTCCAATACCAACATCATTACTAGGACTATATTGATTTGAATATCCAAGTGCTTTCATACACTCATCAACATATTTAGTTTTATATGGATTATCTTTATTCTCATTTTGTTGAGCATATATATCTGGGTTGCAATCTTTTGCTTTTAGTTCTTCTCTAAAATATGCAACTGCAAACTTTTTACCATCTTCATCACTATACTCACTACCATTTAGATTACCAAACAAACCAAAATCAAAGTGTGATTTTACCTCTGCTCTTTTTTGTGTTTCTTGGTCCATAGCACCCTCGTTGTGTGCAAAGTAAAAGCATTTATCTTTTGCTACAACATCACATGGGTCGCCATACTTTTTTTTGAAAGTTCTAAGTATTGCAACATCTTCTTTTGGATAAGACCTCTCAACAACTTCTTTTGCAAGTTCACTTGCTATTGTATATTGTTGGTCAACATCTTCTCTAGCTTGAAGAAATGCCTCTCGTTCCTGTGTGTCCTCATTTTCAAAAACATCTTTTATTTTATTAAAGAGTTTGTTTCGCAACTCTGTGTTCATTCTAACTTTAGTCATTTTGACCTTTCTGTTAATTAATTAATTTTTTTAATTTATACTATTGACATTCTTTGTCAATAGGATTATATATAAATTTCCTATCTTGCTAGATAGGAAGATCAGTCATTGTTGACTGTGAGAATAAACACTAGAACACGGGTGAAGATGATTGGAGTACCGGCCCAATGAGACTAGATAATATAGTATCTCTAGGCCCCGCGTAGCATAGTGACTGATCAAAATCTGGTGACAGGGTAAACTCTTGTCGTTAAATAACAGCGGAATGTCCGCAAGCCAGATTATTATTTGCTGGACTCTATTAGTGCTTCGATGCATGCAATCGATTGTGTGAAGAGGGTCCTGCTAATAATAGCGCCAAGCCACAAGCTTCAAGCCGCAAGCTTCAAGCCGCAAGCTTCAAGCTTGACAAAGTAAAAAGATTATAGTATAGGATAAAAAAGGAGAAAGTATTTATGAAAGTAAAAGAAGCAGAAAAGATTACAGGGTCAATGACTCGAACAAGTAAAATGCCAGGCCTGAGTATTAGTCTTCCAGCCTGGGAATGCAAAACAGGGTCCAAGCTTAGAAAAATTCCTGGCAGTGTTTGCGCTAGTTGTTATGCCCTGAAGGGTAACTATACAAGATACCCAGCAATTAAAGCTGCGCAATATGTAAGACTCGAAGCCCTGAAGGATAAGAACTGGACCGCAGCAATGGTTGCACAAATTAAGAGACAAAAATATTTCAGATGGCATGATGCAGGGGACGTCCAAGATCTAGATCATTTAAATAAAATTTTTGAAGTTTGCAGGTTAACTCCTGACACTAAACACTGGATGCCAACGAGGGAGGCCTGGATTAAAAATCATCTTGAGCTTAAACCTTCAAACCTGGTGATCAGGTTCTCACCTCCAATGATTGGCCAAAGAAATGATTCTTGGCCCAACTCTTCAATGGTTGTAACTTCAGGCGCCAGCTGTCCCGCACCTTCACAAGGCGGTAAGTGTGGCGACTGTAG
>Ga0209337_1001470_pt1 | contig 17813 bp, 52 predicted proteins | sample LinPmetageLP53_FD_184044 | JGI IMG/M metagenome (GOLD analysis project Ga0209337, IMG submission 184044) | Marine viral communities from the Pacific Ocean - LP-53 (SPAdes) (version 2) | ecosystem: Environmental > Aquatic > Marine > Oceanic | place: Pacific Ocean | collected 2010-02-08 | reverse complement strand
ACCGATCAGGTCAGATTGTCAAGTCACGAAATGTCATCGGCTATCTGTTCCACAGCGTCACAGATAGCGCAGTAATCAGTATTCACAGTAGACAACGCTTTGAGGATCAATGGAATATCCCTACTTTCATTGTCAATGTAGAGTTCATCAACGTATTCGCCATCGAGGTATACAGCGGCAACTTTGTTTTCGCCGTCAATATCAACAATGGAGATATAGAGCCTTCCTGATACTTCATGGTTAGCGATAGTCTTCATTCTTCGTTCTCCCTCTCACCCTTGTAATGTAACCGATCAGGTCAGATTGTCAAGTCACGGAATGTCACGCTGCTTCAGCTTTTGCTTTCACCCACTTTAGGGTGTGAGCCCATTGGGGGTACTTTGGATTCAGGACAACCCAAGGTAGCTGATCTTCGGAGAAGGTTGCACCGCAGAACCAACGGACCTTCTTAAAGTTGGTGGTAAACTTTGCATCCCGAAGGTTTGCACCATAAAGGTCTGCATCCTGAAGGTTGGCATCCTGAAGGTTGGCATCCTGAAGGTTTGCACCCACAAGGTTTGCACCATCAAGGTTTGCATCCCGAAGGTTTACAAAATGAAGGTTTGCACCATAAAGGTCTACACTCTCAAGGTTTGCACCATAAAGGTCTACACTCTCAAGGTTTGCACCATAAAGGTCTACACTCTCAAGGTTTGCATCCTGAAGGTTTGCACCTTGAAGGTTTGCGCGCTTGCCTTGTTTGCCGCCGCTTTGGTTCCACAGTTTGTGGTCTTTAAGGATGGCTTCCAGTTCAGATTGCCTCAAGGTTTCTCCCTCGTTCTCTTGCAATGTAGCCCGGTGGGGGCTGGCTGTCAAGCAGAAAGTTGCTTAGCTTTCACCCACTTTAGGGTGTGAGCCCATTTGGGATACTTTGGACTCAGGGCAACCCAAGGTATTTGATCTTCGGAGAAGGTTGCACCGTAGAACCAACGGACCTTCTTAAAGTTGGTGGTAAACTTTGCATCCCGAAGGTTTGCGTCAGAAAAGTCTGCATCCTGAAGGTTGGCATCCTGAAGGTTGGCATCCCGAAGGTTTGCGTCAGAAAAGTCTGCATCCTGAAGGTTGGCATCCTGAAGGTTGGCATCCTGAAGGCTTGCATCTATAAGGTTTGCACCCCGAAGGTTGGCATCCGTAAGGTTTGCATTACAAAGGTTTGCATCCGTAAGGTTTGCATTACAAAGGTTTGCACCCTGAAGGCTTGCGCGCTTGCCCTTGCTACCACTGCTGTCAGACCACAGTTTGTGGTCTTTAAGGATGGCTTTCAGTTCAGATTGCTTCAAGGTTCCTCCCTCTCACCCTTGTAATGTAACCGATCAGGTCAGATTGTCAAGTCACGAAATGTCACGCTGCTTCAGCTTTTGCTTTCACCCACTTTAGGGTGCGAGCCCATTCGGGATACTTTGGGTGCAGGACAACCCAAGGTATTTGATCTTCGGAGAAGATTGCACAGTAGAACCAACGGACCTTCTTAAAGTTGGTGGTAAACTTTGCATCTACAAGGTTTGCGCCCTTAAGGTTTGCGTCCTCAAGGTAGGCATCCACAAGGTTTACATCCTGAAGGTTTGCACCATGAAGGTTTGCACGCGCAAGGTCTGCACCCGTAAGGTTTGCACCCTCAAGGTTTGCGTCCTCAAGGTAGGCATCCACAAGGTTTACATCCTGAAGGTTTGCACCATGAAGGTTTGCACGCGCAAGGTCTGCACCCGTAAGGTTTGCACCCCGAAGGCTTGCACCCTGAAGGTTTGCACCCTGAAGGCTTGCGCGCTTGCCCTGCTTACCGTGACTATCAAGCCACAGTTTGTGGTCTTTAAGGATGACTTTCAGTTCAGATTGCTTCAAGGTTCCTCCCTCTCACCCTTGTAATGTAACCGATCAGGTCAGATTGTCAAGTCACGGAATGTCACGCTGCGTCAGCTTTTGCTTTCACCCACTTTAGGGTGTGAGCCCATTTGGGATACTTTGGGTTCAGGGCAACCCAAGGTATTTGATCTTCGGAGAAGGTTGCACCGTAGAACCAACCGACCTTCTTAAAGTTGGTGGTGAGCTTTGCATCCCGAAGGTCTGCATCCTGAAGGTTTGCACCCCGAAGGTTGGCACCCTGAAGGTTGGCACCCTCAAGGTCTGCACCTACAAGGTTTGCGCCCCGAAGGTAGGCACCCTCAAGGTCTGCACCCGCAAGGTTTACATCCTGAAGGTAGGCAATACCAAGGTCGGTGCCCCGAAGGTCGGCGCGCTTGCCCTGCTTGCCGTCGCTTTGGATCCACAGTTTGTGGTCTTTAAGGATGGCTTTCAGTTCAGATTGCTTCAAGGTTCCTCCCTCTCACTCTTGTAATGTAGCCGATCAGGTCAGATTGTCAAGTGACGAAATGTCACGCTTGCGCAAAGAGCAGACCACGACGGCACCAGCGACGATCGCCCACCCTGCTACATACAAGGGGGCGAAAGCCAGCGTGCGGATCTTACTCCCCACTTTTGAAGTCCGCGAACAACTTGACCCGATTGTGTTCGGGCGTGTATTGTGCCAACTCTTTCTTGGCGCGACCATGATGGTCGTATCGGTCATCAGCAGAAGGAGGATACTTTTCGAGGATCTCGCGGGTGTGGGCGATGCTTCTGAAAGCATAGTCGCGGCGATCTTCGTCCTTTCTGCCAACACGCTTGAAGTAGTCAAGTTTGTTTGCAGATGCAAGTGTGATACTTTGACTCTGAATCCAGTCTGAGGGCACAATACCACAACAGGGGGTTAGGAGCTTCGGATGATTACGCCAACTTTCCCCGTATTCGGGGTTTTGGACATAATGGCGGACATCAACCTGCTTTTTGAGACCTGTGGTCGGGTGCTGCAAAGTAGCAAAAATCCTGAAACCATCCTGTTTGATAATGGGTGGTATCGAAAAGCCAGTAAGCACCAACATTTCGTGGCTGGTGTCATACTCGCCAGTATTGTAGTTGTATTCTTCTATTCTCTGCTCGTTCCGCCTGAAAAGTGACCCAATACCAACAGGGCTTGACACAATGTAGTCATGTGCCACGCGCAAGTGGGCATTGTGGTGAACAACAAACCACTCCTTGTCTTTTCGGAGCACTTCGCACTTGCGGCGAGTATGTCCATGGTCTCCACAATAGCCACACTTCTGACTACTGACCTTCATACCCTTGGGGGCAATACGATCTTTGTATTGTTGAATCGCCCAAGTGTTGGTATGTCCCGCCGCGATGTCGTCGTCGTGGCGGCTCTTCAGCCGTTCGGTAAGGACGGGGCACGTCCGCTTGTTGTGTCCCCGTTGATGGCAATAGCTGCACCGCATGTGTTCTCCTTGGTTCTCTTGTAATGTAACCGGTTGGGTCAGAAGATCAAGTCACCAAATGTCACGAGTCGAGAACAGGGTTGTAGACGGGATGATCACCGGGGATGATGGCGATCACCAGCAAAGGGGTCTGACCCTGTGCGTCTTCAAAAGCCAGTCTTTTGTCGTGAGAGCCAACAAAAGAGAAAGAATGGCTAAACTCTCCCTCACTATTGACAACAATAACAGACCATTTCATTTCTTCTCCCTTTTCTTGATCTTGCGACGTTCAGGGTCGTTTTGCACCTTGTCGGTCTTCTTTGGTATAAGAATGACGGGAACGATTGGGGTAACTTTCATTCTTCGTTCTCCTTATTGGTGAAGAGTCGTTTTCTTGACTTCTACACTGGTCCAGTCACTAAGGTGAGAGAAGAGGAATCTTTCGCCCGTTTCTCGGTCAATGTGTTGAAACTCATGTGGACGCAGTCTGTGACGATGATTGTCAATAAACTTTTTGTGCTCATTGAGTCTCGCGACAAGTTGTTTTGCGCCTTCCAATGTTGAAAAGACCGCTGTTCCACCACAGCCATTACTCGTATAAAGCCTGACCATAAAAATGTCAGTCATTCTTCAAGCTCCCAAAACAACTTACAGAAAATCGGGCTGTCAGAGTCCACATCAAACTCGTCGCTGTAGCCGCGATAAAAAACCTCAAATTCAGATGACTCTAAAACACCTTCTTCTAAGTCAAGAAAAACTCCTTTTTCTTCAAGTAGATTGTAAATGTCTTGATCAGTCAGTGTAATCTCAAGGGAGCCTTTTTGGGTTTTTTTAACACTTAGTTCGACCTTCATTCTTCGTTCTCCTTGTTAAGACTGCGAGGTTGAACCCACGCATTTTTGAAAAGAAACCGTACTTTGCACCAGCCCTTGTGGTCTATTTTTAGAATCCTTCCCTTCTGGTTAGAAGGGAAATGACCCACAAGATCGCCTACTTTCACTTCTTCACCTTCTTTACCTTTGACTTCTTCTTCAAGAAGCGTTCTTCTACCCAGTAAGTATTGGCAGAACCAAAAGGCAGCACAAGGTAACGCTTCGCGCCCTTTGCGGCAGAATGGATCTTGTCGTCAATGTCGATGATGATGCCGCCGCGACTCTTGAAGTTGGTCTTTTCGTCGCCAGTGACATAAGAGTCACCATTGCGACCCGACATCATAGGGTGTTTGAAGGAGTATCCAGTCTGAAACTTGGAGTTTGGCTCGATGTGGTCTTCTGTGCTGAAACGAGGCTTACGCTCAATCTCGGCAAGAACCTTCTTTGCGAACTTGTTATTCCGCATTTTGAGGTACTTTCCACGAGCGGGTACTTCGTCAATCAAGATGGTCGTGACCAGATCACCAAAGTAGCCACCTGACTGATGCTTGTAATAGGTAGCAAGTTGGTTTGCTTCTTGCTTGTGGTGCATTTTGTATTCGGATGCCCAGTTGGCAAGCTGCTTTTGTGCCTCTTCGCTATTTTCTTTGAGGATCTTCTGACAGACGACCTTCTGGCGGTCTGACAGGCGGCGACCCTTGGTGACCTGCTCACGGATGCTATCCGCGAAGCCCGATGTCCACTGGGAGCAGGTCGGCAAACCCTTGATGGCACCGAGGCGGTCAAAGATTTGCTGGTCAGTCAGTTCGCTCATTGTCTCTCCTTACTCTTGTAATGTAACCGGGCGATCGTTATCTGTCAAGGGATTTTATTGCCAATCGGAGCTTTCAAACCCTTTTGTCGACAAAAACGTGATGGTGTCTTGTAGTGCCAGCAGGACAGCCTCACGCTGGGTATCCGAAGACAGATCGAGTTCGCAGCCAGTCCAGTTATACACTGAGTCCTCGTCCATCAAGAACTGGACGAACGCATCACCGAAGGATTTTCGCAACTTGTCAATGCTCATTTTCTCTCCTTACCCCTGTAATGTATCACGACGATCGCGATCTGTCAAGGGACTTTCTGAAATAACGAACCAGCCGTCCGTCTGGGTGACGCCGGCTTCTGCTGTGACACCGACATACTCGCCACAAAGTTCGTGGACCGTCCACCAGCCATAAACTTGGTGTTTTCCAATGATGATGCCAATAGCAGCACCTTCTCCACCACCGCCGTTATGTCGCACCAAATCACCTACTTTCATTGAGCACCTCCACATGGTGTGCCCACGCAGTAATGTTGCTGCTTTTAGAGCAGACCACAACAATCTTCCTTATTTTCAGACCGTATGTTTGGTTAGCAACAATATCGGCGGGGTTGTCTTTGATCTCCAACAGGATGCCACGGCAAGTTTCACTACCTCTCCCGGTTGGTATTCTCACATAATCACCCACCTTCACTGATCACCTCCCATTCACCGGATTCTCCCCAAATAGTTCGGCTATGATCAGGGAGGTAAATCCGATAGTAAGTTCCAAGCAACTTGCTGGATTTAGTTTTGTTGCTAACAACAATACCAGTGCCACCAAGTATGTGAAAATGCTTGTTGCGAACGAGATCGCCGGCTTTCATTCTACTTGCTCCAAATAACGAAAGAAAGAAATGTCAACACAACGCTCCTTACCATCAACAAGGAAGAAGGCATTACGAAGAGGGGACTTTTCTGAAATGCCCTCGGGAACTTCCCACTTTGTCAGAAGATAGACTTTGCCGAACTTCCAGCCGTCGTCGGGGAAACGATCCTTATAGCGGTAAAGACTGCCGGGAGGATGCAACTTTGCGAACATTTGGTATCCGTTAGCCATTAGTATGAAAAATCCCGGTTGATGTGAATGTGACCAAAGCCGAAGCCTTTGATCTCGTTGTCCTCCAGTTCTTCCCCGATGCAAACCCACCGGTATGCTTCGTCATCCAGCTTTTCTACGATCTTTTCGATCATCTGGTTGAAAGCCTGAATGGATGGGTAGCCATCAGACCACTTGATGCTGGTCCAGCGAAACAGGTAGGAACCATGACTATCGTAGTCTCCGAGCAACTGTTCATCAGCGTCGGCAAACAGCAACTCTTTGAGGGCGGCACTCTTGCCAGCCTCCGCGAACATGATAGGCACAGCGTCAGCAACGCAGGCAAAGATGACATCAGATCGGTAACCCATGGTCGTTCTCCTTCTTACTCTTGTAATGTATGCCGGTGATCGCAGATCGTCAAGTCACGAAATGTCACAGGGTTCGATCTCGTGGCTGCGACACCATTCGTAGCGATCCCAGCCCTTGTTGTGACTGAGGGCATAGCTGCGATTTACTTTCAGCCACACAACATGATACCAAGAAGGACCACCATACGATGAATGAGATTCAGTTTCAATGACGATGCCGTGTTGTCCCTCAAAAGCAGAGGACTGGACCAAATCACCTACTTTCACTGATCACCTCCAACCAAGACCTATTGATCAAAAACTTTTTCTTATCTCGCCAGATGTAAATAGAGTTTTTCTGCCGATACCTGTTTCCAGCAAAAGTCCAAATGCCAACAACAAGAAACACTTTGCCCCATTCGTGTGGGAGAAACGGAGAATCCAATAGTTGGACGTTGCTTGATGGTTTTACCAAATCACCTACCTTCACTGATCACCACCAAGTATTTTTCCATTTCTTCTATACACTGCTTATCTATGAACCAGTAAACAATAGTACCAAAAAGATTGTTATTTTGGGCAGTGATAATACCGTGCCGCCTAAAGCGACCCAGTGGTGTATCCTTTTCGGCATACTCTACCAAATCACCTACTTTCACTGATTACCTCCCAATTTTCGTCTAAGGTGCGGTAGACACCCCTATTATCACCTAACAATTCAAAGACTTCAAAAACACATGAATGGCTTGTTTTGCCTACAACAAGAGCGATAATATCGGAATAACGATACATCACAAGATCACCTACTTTCACTGATTACCTCCCAGTCTTCACGGATGGCACGGCGGTAAACACCGAGTCGATGACCTGACAATTGAAAGACTTCAAAAACATATGAACGGCGTGTTGTGTCTACAACAAGAGCGATAATATCAAAATAACGATACTTCACAAGATCACCTACTTTCACTGATTACCTCACTCACCTCACGGATACGATACTCTGGTTGGGTGCTTTTCGTGCCGTCAGGGTAAATAAACTCAACTGCCCACTGTGGGTTGGGGATGTATATTCTCCAAGCCTTGATAATAATCCCCCATCGCGGATCGTAAACAGTTTTTACCAGATCACCTACTTTCATTACAACTTGCCCTTGTGGTTGGAGTTGCCAAAGTTCTCACCAACACGGCGAAACTTCATGCCAGTCATCGGCGTGTTGGAAGTAGATAGGTGACAGGACTTGCCCTTGTTCATACCAGTATTGTTGTGCCAAGCCTTCTTGTACTTTTCTCGGTCCTCGGCAGATTCAAACGCAAGGATCGTAAGCCCTGCCATCTTGCCATCCGCACCATTGACCGCGAGATACGGTACAGCCGTCTCTTCCGCGCAGTCGGGGCAGTGATTACGCTTGCCTCCTGCTCGCTTCTTCTCGGGCGAACGAAGGTCAAAACTCTCTTCACAGATGGCGCAGTCAATGTGCATTGTATCTCCTTACCCCCGTAACATAGCACAGGGATCGCCTGCTGTCCTGTCACGAAATGTCATCCTCAAGGAGACGAATGTGCTGCCACACGTTGGGATAAACAATCAGTTTCTCGCCTCTATACATTACTCGCCTTTTGCCAGCATAACCGCCAAGATAGACAAGATGATCAAGAGGTCTGATCTTGGATGCTGATTCAAAGAACCCATGGCCAACATGGACATCAAGCATCCCGCGCCGGACAATGACGTGTGTTTTGCGGTCAGACCGAATCTTGTAAAGTTCTCCGATCTTCAGTTCTGAAACTCTCATGTTTCCTCCATTGGTTCAATGTATTTCCAGATATAGGGATCAATCGGCATGACCTTGCCGCCGAACAATCCGAGACGTTGGGTGTTCTTTCCGTGTCTGCGTTCCCAAACATCCTTCTTGTACCCAACCACTCTTGTTCCCAAGTACACCATCTTCCTGCCGTAACTCCGTCCGGTTCCAATGTAGACAATCCGATGGCAACCTGAGCCTACGGTATAGCAACAAAATGTTGAGGTGGGTGGCAGGTCTGGGGTAACCCGATACATTGCACCCACTTTCAAGTCCTTCACCTTCATTCTACCACCTTTCTGTCCAACCGGACAGGATAAACTTTGTTGCTGCGATCCCTTCCTCGTGGTCGGGCTTCTCAGACTTTTGGAGCATCCAGTCAGAAAACTGCAACTCTCTTGCCAACTTCTTTGCGACCTTCTTCGGGTCTGATGTGTCACCAAAAGGAATAACAAAAGAAATCTGTTCCATTATGCCCTCGAAAGGATGGTAAAGCAATGTTTCGCTGACGTATAGCCGTAAGAGAACTGGCGCCCAGGTGGGAGACAACCACCTTGGAGGTCTGCGCCGCTTTTGGTAACGAACACATAAACTCTACCATATTTGTCATCCTCATCAGGTTTTATTACCTTCAAAATGATAAAGACGTTTTCCCACCCGTCTTTGACCAAATCACCTACTTTCATTATGCCTCCGAAATCGTGATTAGATCCGTGCAGTGATGGTGATTTTCGGCTCCCAAATCAAACCAAAAGACAGTAGCGGAAGGGTCTCCGTCACTCATGTAGGTGTCAATGACAATGCCGGAAACCAAGGCAAAGTGGGCGGTGTCCGTATGCCATTTCACAATGTTACCTACTTTCATGCTGCCCTCGAAACTATTGTGACTTCTTCAAAGAGCAAAGAAAGTCCGTCATTCATTTGGCGGCTTTCCAAGCCGTAAGCGTCAAAGCACCAGATTTGGTCGGTGAGATGAAAGTAAACATCCGAAATGACCAAGAGTTCGCCCCAGCCCCATACTCTGACCAAATCACCGATGTTGATGTCGTCAACTTTCATTCAGAACCTTCCAAAACTTTTTGTTCCATTCGTAGTCCTTGGCGTCGTAATATATTTGATCGCCATCGAAGAAAAGAACCTCAAGCCAGCCCAGTGACCTTCTGCCCTTGATGACGATGCCTCTATGGGCTGGGTTGGCGTGTCGTCTGTCGTTTAGGTTCGTGAAGCTGAGTTCTACCAAGTCACCGATCTTCATTCTCTCTCCTTACGCCTGTAATCTAACCGAGCGGCGGGGCTGTGGCAAGCGTTTTCTTGTCACGAAATGTCACAGGCTGACGGCTTGGACTCGGACGCCCTTGGAGCGGACCTTCTGCTCTATCATCGCACGCTCGCGGGGGGACAGGCTGACCTCTGAATCAAAGTCGGAGATAATGACCAACTTTTGTCCTGCCTTCATCTTGTCAAGAATAGACCAGTAAGCAAACCAGATCTCTGTTCCGCCGTAGGGTCTAATGCGATCTAAGTGGCTACCTCTCGCAACATGGCCACTTGTTGTGACGAACACTCTTGCGCCTTTTGGTCGCCAGTAACTTACTGCCTTCTTCCACTTGGACCACTTCTCTCCGTTCATAGATCCAGAAGCATCCAGCAGGTAGAAATCACCTATTATTTTGGGTGGTATGTCGGTAACCATATACTTTTTGGTGGTCACCACATCAACTCTACGGGCTGCTATGGTGTGCTCTCCTGATGCCTCGCCTACCCACTTCATACGAATGGAGACGCCTGCATAATGCGTCTTAATGTAAGTGGAGATCTCTCGTGCTCGTTTACGTGAGAGTTCTTTATTGTAAGCGTGACCACCGCAGCCGTCCGTGTATCCAACAACCACAAAGTCTCTTTGGCTTTTGTGGGTCTCCATAAAAGTATCTACTTTCTTTTGGAGTTCTCGGGTCATTATGTATCTGTCTTCTTGATAGTGTAGAGAGGTGGCGTATGTTCTGTATCTTGGCACCTTCTCCAACTTAGGTCTGCTTGTGGTAACCTCTGTTGAGCAGGCAGTCATAGCGCACCGCTCTTGCGAGGTTGCTATTGTTACCCAGTTTGGCTGAGAGACAGACAAAGCGGATAACAATAGCAGAACCGTATACATACCTTAAATAGTTTACCCAACCAGTGGGGGACAGGTCCCGCTCACGATCCCGCCGTGTCCAGCAATCATCTTGCGAACAATGTGCGCTGGAACGTATCCGTACACCGTGCTGGTCAGGTTTTTGGGATCTTCCGCGTAGTCCTTGATAAACATACAAGGTCTGTTGGGGAAGCCAAGCTCCACACTCTCGTATGCGTGCGCGGTGTCTGAACTTGGTTCACAGTAGTAAGAGCTACCGGCTTGAATAGATACAGAAAAACCATCTGCGCAGGTTACCATTTCAAATCTTGCCATTTTTGCCTCACGATAGAAAGTTGTAGTAAAGAAAAAGAAAAAGCATGAAAAGCATTAGAAGTCCTGAGACCTCTTCTTTTTGGATTGGCGCTGGCATCAGTAGAAAAAGATCGCAAGAATGAAAGCAATCGCACCAATGGTCACGATTATGCCAACATCAGCCATAATGTCTCGGTTCATTTTGATACTCCTTTTGAAGAAGTAAGTAGTTTGTCAACACTCGGAAAGCACCACAAGATGCCTACGAAAGTTTGCTTCTGGTTGCCCAAAGAAACTTGGATCAAACCACATTACGATTGGGTCGTCATCTTTGTCAAGAGAGACAATGATACCCTTTGTGCGATAGCGGGCGAACGGGCGACCGGGGTGCGTGGCATCGAAGAATCTCACCAAATCACCGACCTTCACTGATTACCTCCAAGTTCCTGACCTTAGCAAGGTATGGGGTGTTCGCGCGCTGCCAGAGAACCTGAACGAAGTATCGGTTTGGGGTGCCAACAACAAGACCGATAATCGTGCCGTCAACAAACTTTACCAAATCACCTACTTTCACTTACTACCTCCAAGTCATCAGCATGGTGAGAACCGTATTGCCTATGACTAAGCCAATAAACTTTGGCTATCGTCGTGCCGGGATAAAGTTGTAGAACAATACCTCTTGACTCTACCCACTCATCGGCGTGCCTGACCATATCACCGACCTTCACTGATTACCTCCAAATCATCAGCAGGGTGAGAACCGTATTGTTTATGACTAAGCCAATAAACTTTGGTATACATTGCTGTGCCGGGATAAAATTGTAGAACAATGCCTCTTGACTCCACTGCAAACTCACCGGCGTGCCTGACCAAATCTCCGATCTTCACTTGATCACCGTAAGTGAGTAATCATACACAGCGAATGGGTGGATTCTTCCGCAAATGAACACACGCCACCTATGCCCCGAGTAGGGCACGCCGCCGATGATCTTTTCTACCAATACGCCGTGCTTGCCTTTGTATTCGGCATAGTCGTGTGGACAAAGCATTACGAGGTCGCCGGCTTTCATTCTCTCTCCTTACACCTGTAATATAGCGTGGTGGTGTCAGGTTGTCAAGTCACGGAATGTCACGAAAAAAGATGAGAGCATCGGGGTTCGCACCCGAAACTGGCACAGGCTGGGTAAGCCCTTTAATCTGTATAAACCCCAACCAGAAAACTTCTTCCAATCTAAAGGAGGCATTTCTGACCTGTTTTGTCCTGCGTTCTCTTTTGTTTTGATCGGAATTACTCCCTACTGTTGCGAAAGAGACTTCGTACTCTCAAAATCGTTTATCAAGTAGGCTCAATCAGCCAAAGCGGGCAGACAACTGGTGCGCCTTCTTCGTAGTGGCTTTTCTTGGGAACTTCAACGGTGCCCTCGGGTGTCTCAATGGTACAAACATCGTTGTCGCATTGATCAATAACACAATCCGGTTCCTCTGCTGCCATAGCAATCGGGCAACCTGCGAGGAAGATGGTTGAAAGTAGAATACTGATTTTGCTCATTTATCTCTCCTGTGCCAGTAGCGCCTTGATCTCGTCGGCAGTTGGAGCGTGTGCCGCCCCGTACTCCGCGACGGCAGCGTCGTAGGCGACCTGTTCGTCCCTGTAGTAGTCCTCGTCTGACCACTGCCCGGTGTAGTCAGGGACGTTCTGCTTGGCCCGGTCGAGTTCCGCTTTCGCATCAATCAAGGCCAGCACGGCTTCTGCGCGGCGTTCAGCATTTGTTGTCATTTGCTTTCCTGTTTTATAGAGTGTTCGCAGTTGGATTCGAACCAACCTTTTTTCTCACAGGTTGCGACGCTGCCGAGAAGTGCCTTGAACCGTTAGACGATACGAACATAAAGTTGGCACACTTTAACCGGTGTGCTATTGGTATCTTTGTCTAGCGGTTTTTGTTAAAGCAAGTGAGGTCAACTTTTGAGAAGTGGAGGTGCAGTTCCTCGGTCATTGACCCGTACTCGTTATACGCATCGGTGTGCCACCTCACGTTTTCAGGCTCCGCGTTGAAGAAGGCCACCAGATCGAACAGCGTTTTCATGTTCTGGTGATCCCAGCGGTAATGGCGAGTTGTGTTCATGAACACCACGGTCAGGGAGGCCGAAGCAAGGCCACCAGACCAGTCCTTGACGTGTACTTCACGTAACCCATGTTCAATCATGCTGAGATTGATCTCAAGGGAGATTGCTTGTCGTTGGCGCTTGCGCACTTGTTTCTCCTATGATAAAAGTTAGCACACTTTAACCGGTGTGCCAGCGGTTTTTGATCAACCTTCGTCGCCCCAAGAGGCTCCCCATTGATCAAGAATCCAATCAATTAGGTCCTGCATGATTTACTCCTTTGTTGAAAAGGCACACATTAACCGGTGTGCCAGCGGCATAGGTTTGGATTTTCACTTACGTGTGCCCTCTCAGGCTTAGCCTCCGATAACCCTAAACGGAGGTCGCACCCTTGTTCCGCTTTCTGTCGCGAGACTCCAACGGGGGAGCAAAAAGTTAGCACACTTTAACCGGTGTGCCAGCGGTTTACTTTTTTCACGGACCCGCATAGTCATCAGGTTTTCCAATCTGACGATTAAACTGAATGACCATTTGAGGGTCTAGGGGCTTTTTCCACCACCAATGATGGTGTTCAATGTCATAAACACAAGCCCCGCCCTCTGTATAAATGATAAACTCATTAATGACATGGCCAACGGTTCTGCCTCTTGTCCACTCTTCTTTGTCAGAAGAAGCTCCAAGCCAGTTCAAGTATCGGTCTTTATTGAATCTGATCCGACGATTAATTGGTTTCCAAAAGAATTCGACTTCTTTAATCTTTTCCCATTGTCCGTTGTACGGATTTAGAATAATGTGTCCCGGCCTAAGCTTAGCAATCGCCTCCATGAGAGTAGCCCAAGATTTCCAAGTGTAAAGTACACCATCTTGGTAAGGTCGTACATCATACTTTTTCAAAGTACGAAAATTGCATCCACGAAGCCAAAACACTTCTTTTCCTATTGTGTCAAAAGTGGTACACTTTAACCGGTGTGCCAGCGGCTCGTTCAAAACTTAATGATTTTCGAGATAATCTCCATGAGTTTCCCAGATCTCGTCCCATTCGTCCAGCGAAATAACAATATCAGCCAAGAGATGTTTTCTTTTCCAGTCCACAGAAATCAAAGCCTCAACTTGCTTAAGAACTTCAACTGCTGTTGCAGGCTCCAGAGAACGCAGGTTTTTTGCGATCTTTCCAAGATCCATAATCTCACCAGCACCTTCGTCGGTAAATGAATACTCTCCGAACTCCCTGATTCCTTCGTGCATTTGTCGTACAATATCTGCTGCCATTGTTGGTACAGTGCTGTTGCTCATTTATCTCTCCTGTTAGAAGTTAGCACACTTTAACCGGTGTGCCAGCGGTGTGTTGAGTGTCGTGATTTCTCCACACTCTCTACATTCCTCGCATTGGGCTGTAGTAGGACTTAGTCACTCTGCGACAGCGGTGTCTTCTCCACCAGTGTCCTGAGTCTCGGCAGTGTCACTGCCAGTGTCTTCGTCCTTGTCTCCACAACCCATCATTAGGGCTGCGGTTAGCATTACAATGTTTCGCATTTGTTTTCCTTTATGTTTTGTTCTCCGATTGAGCCTCGGAGTCAGGCTTCTTCTCGTTCTTCCTTGATGTAGCGAGTGATCTCGTCAACCATGGATAGGATTGGCTTTGTATCAAGCGGAGCGTGATCACTTTCGCCAATGGTCACACTTAGAGTTTCTGGGACAAACTCGCCAGTAAACATTCCTTCTGGATTGTTCTCGAAGTAATCGTAAAGTGCCGAAAATAGAGACGGAGAGTTGTTCCTGTGCTTCTCGATGATCTCGTTAAATCCTGCTGGGCTATGGTAGTCAAAAGAATACCCACCATCGAGACGCTCAAGATAAAACTCTACTGCACGCACAACAGCGTCTTCGTAAGAAGTAGCCATCGCAGTTTCGCTGTTTACATAGGGGCGCTTGTAATCGTCGTCAGTTGATGTTGCTGTTACAATAAAGATTCCCATTTTTGTCTCCTGTATAAAAATGGTAGGAGCGGCGGGACTCGAACCCGCAAGCCAAAGGCGAGAGGTTTTGAACCTCTTGTGTATACCGATTCCACCACGCTCCCTGAAGGGTGCCAGTTAGTCCACCACAGACTTTCGGGACTGGCAACTCCGAGCGTCATTTCGTTTGGTACAGAAAAACAATCAAGAAGGTCGTATCTCCGTTGGTAATGGAGAGCAATCTCTTACCTTCTATCTCGCCTGCACCTCAGACGCCAAAATGTTAAAGAAAACTGGCTGGGGTAGAAGGACTTGAACCCTCAAAACTGGTGCCAAAAACCAGCGTGTTGCCAATTACACCATACCCCAATAAAGTGGCGCATCCTGTAGGATTCGAACCTACGACCCTCGGCTTAGAAGGCCGATGCTCTATCCAACTGAGCTAAGGATGCAAAAGACCCCCTATTTCAGCCGGGGGCACAGGCTGTTGGTCCTATCAGGAGCCGGTGGTGAACTTACCAACAATGTTCTTGTTGAAGAAACGACCTGCCGAATCAGCAGAGATAAGACCCTGATAGACCGACTGATCGACACCCTGATAGGTATAACGACGACCGCTGGTGAGCACGACGGTGAGGGTGCGTGCGGTGGTGTTGTAGGAAGCCTCACGGATAAGGCTGCTGGTGATAGTGGTACTCATTTGAGTTTTTCCTTTGTTGTTGTTAAGTGTTCCTTTTAAGGTAGGAACAACACCTGAATGGTGGGTCAACTGGGAATCGAACCCAGAACCTACGGGTTAAAAGCCCGGTGCTCTACCAATTGAGCTATTGACCCAAAATAGAAGTGTCAGGATTTGCACCTGAAACTGGCACAGGAAAGCCTGTTATAAATAAAATAGTATTACAAAATTCCTGTTTTGTCCCGTATCTCACCATTCCTTTGGATGCCCGAGTAAAAGGCGGAATGGAGGTTTTAGCACTTCTAAAATGTTAAAGATGGTAGGGAGACTGGGACTTGAACCCAGAACCCTCAGTTTATGAGACTGATGCTCTAACCAATTGAGCTATCTCCCCTTAGCGTCCCTCCTATTGTAACCGGGAGGGCGCGGCTTGTCAAGTGTTTTTTTGCGTCGGGAGGTGCTGCCTTCCTCCTTACCCCTGTAATATAGCCGACTGGGGAGCGGCTGTCAAGGATTTTCTTTGATGTTCTCTCGCGGTGAGTGCGAGGGCGTCTCTCTCCTTACTCTTGTAATGTAACCGGTTGGTGACCGCCTGTCAAGGATTATTTCGATGAAAAAACGAGGGCGCCGTCCTTGTCGATCTTGCCGAGTTCAACGCCCTCGTGTGCGCCGTTATTGGAAAACGCAATAACAACCAACTCACCATTTTTGTGCTCAACTTGAATCCAAGCCATTTGATCGGCAAGGGTGCCAGAAGTAGCGACAACGAATACCTCGTCCATTCCATTGGACTGAAGGCGGAAGTCTCTGTGTTCAACGTCTTGCATGTGTCTCTCCTTACTCTTGTAATATAGCCCGGCGATCACAGGCTGTCAAGGACTTTCTTCTTGATCGTCTTCCTGATGCCGGGGTTGATCGCCAAGACGTGCGGCATCATCGTGTGTCTGATGTAGTTGCGGCGATACTTGGTGTCGTCGTTGCTGGGATCAGTGATGGTCGGAACGCCCTTGCGGGAACACCACAGGCTAAAGTCCAGCTTTTCTGTTGTGAGAAAAGGACGGATAAACTGATCACGCTTGCTTGGGATCAAGAACGGGTTGCCGTTCATACTGGTGAAGATCCAGTTCTCCACACAATCATCAAGATGGTGTGCTGTAATGATAGGTAGTTCGGTTGCCCACTTGAAAAACTCGTATCTTTGATCTCGCCACCATGCTTCGTGAGAAACACCAGCAGGCATTTCTTTTTGGCAGGTGCCGACCATCAGGTCAAGGCTGTGTCTTTCACAATACTCACGAACAAGAGCCTCTGCCTTTGGAGCATAAGGTGTGCCGTGATTGTAGTGAAGAACAAGAACATCGTGCTTCCTTCGTAGGAAGTCCAACACAGCCATAGAGTCAATACCACCACTTACAGCGATGGCTACTCTCTTTGGAATCTTGCCTGTAATGTGAATCATAGTTTCTCCATCAAAAAAACAAACACAGCCCCAGCACTGAACCCCCAAGAAAAGATGAGAGCATCTTCAAATAGTCGTTCTTTTAGTGCAGTCCGTATGCGACTTTCACGAAATGCAGCCACTTCTTCGCTCTCTAATGAGATCAGTTCTTTACGCGAATACCACTCATAATGGGTGCCGTCGAGGGCAGTAGACAGATATACCTTGTGGTTTAAGAAATTTGTTCGATGGTCAATTTTCGTAATGACCCCTGCCACAACGGGACTTGCCCAAGAATTCGTGCTTTTGAGTTTCACTCGGTCGCCTACTTTCATTCTTCGTTCTCCAATACAATTGATGTTTCGTAGCTGTAAGGATAAGACTTGATCTTCATCTTGTTCATCTTCAAAAGAATGGCGAAGATCTCATCAAGACAATCAATAACAGAATCTTTATCAAGAGTTTCACAGTTTCTTAGGTGGTTTATACTATTTTGTATACTCTGCAAATCATTTGTTTTAATCATTCTTCGTTCTCCATTATTGTAATCTTAAACTCTTCGCTTGGCCAAACATCCAAAGTCAATCCTTGGAACAAGATTTGATTGTCTTCGGCAACTTCAGCAACACGATGATCGGTGGTGCTTTGTGGATAAAAATCGGCACTGGGTGGTGCTCCCATACTTGCATAACGGGGGCGCGACATAATCCACTTCTTTTGGAAAACAACAAAGATGTTGTCTCCTTGTGGAGTTATCAGATCACCGACTTTCATTCTTCGTTCTCCAGCAGGAGCACATCCTCAAGAAAGCAAGAAAGTAGTTCAGCAGCAGTATCCATCCCGTCATCAACGATATCGCCATAAGATACAGCAGAATCAAAATCTCGCTTTAATCTCTTGCACCTTTCCAGCAAAATACTGTGTGCATTTGAAAAACCCATTAAGGATTCAAGTAATCGTTTTTCATTGTCACTCAC